>Ga0224510_10000721_pt1 | contig 23839 bp, 21 predicted proteins | sample SF_May12_sed_USG_FD_170161 | JGI IMG/M metagenome (GOLD analysis project Ga0224510, IMG submission 170161) | Sediment microbial communities from San Francisco Bay, California, United States - SF_May12_sed_USGS_4_1 | ecosystem: Environmental > Aquatic > Marine > Sediment | place: USA: California... | reverse complement strand
AATATTCTCTCTAACTCAATTTTTCTTTTTCCATACTCAGAATCTGGATTGGCATATATTACCGCTGAGGAAAAGAGTATTAAATGTTTTTTTGATTTTAATCCTATATTCTCAATCAGTTTTTTTTCAGCATCCGCAAAATCTTCTCCCTCCGCTGCTCTATTGTCAATCAAATGAATTGCAACATCAAAATCATTTTCTATTTTGCAATCATATGGATTGATTTTTTTCAGTTCATCTTTTCTGTTTTCACTAAAAATACTTTCCTCTACTCCAACAGAAGAACAACTATATTTTTCAGACGATAAAAATTCAGCTATATTTCTGCCAATAAACCCCTCTCCTCCGAGAATTAGAATGTTCTTTTTTTCCATCAGTTTCAATAAAATATATTATATTTCCCCACTATTATAGCATTCTAATCATAAAATAACAAAGAATACATCTATACTAATCTTACTAATCGTTGACATCAAACCCTATTAAAAAGTATACTAAGCCTATGAGAAAAAATACTAAAATCATATTATTCATCATTGTTTTTGGATTCTTCCTAAGAGAGCTTTCGCTTGTAGCTATCATGCCTCTTTTTAGCGGGCAAGATGAACCACGACACTATAATACTGTTCAAATACTAAATGAATCTGAGCACACCTGGGAAGTCACTAAAAAATCCAAAGAAGACAAAGAAAAAGGTCAGTTTGAAACATACAACTTTTCAGAAGAAATCAGAAAAACAGCTCAACTAGCTCAAACTGAGCAAAATCCTAGAGAATATTACAAAAAAATGAATTTTTCTGAATCTAGTGATGGAATAAATGAGCAAGAAATCATATCTCAAAATGACCCTGCGATTAATAAATTTTATCCTCCTGACATTGTGGGAGGAACACGAGCATATCATCGCACTGCCTCAGCTATCGAGCACTTGTTTGAAAATGAAAACATTTTGTTTCGATTCTTTTCTGTTCGAATCTTTTCAATACTCCTTGGAACAATATCCGTTGGACTATGTTTTTTTATTGCAAAAAATGTTGGATTTACAGAAAAGGAAAGTCTTCTTATTACTGCCATAACAAGTTTTCAACCCAAATTATCCGTATACTTTTCCAATATAAATTATGATGCTCTTGTAATTTTGTCGTTTACCGCTTTCGCACTGGCCGGAGTTATGAGTATTAAAAACGGACCCAGCTGGAAGAATTTCACTGCACTACTTGCCACATCTCTTTTAGCTACTCTCACCAAGGGAATTGGGATTATTCTATTCTTCTTGCTTTTTTATCTGATACTCTTTCACTTCTATAAAAAACTAACTTCATTAAAAAAGCATATTCCCGTCTCAATTTGGATATCAATTTTTGGAATAGCTATGATCACATTGGGATTCCTGAGCTACTTCATGCAGCTAACCCCAAATTTTCCATCTCTTTTTGATTATCTTCTTAACAGTATACCCAAAATACCGTCCTCGCTTGAGAATTACTGGGGAGACCTTGTTTGGTCAAGAAATGATTATTCATCTCATCTAATTAGGTTAATCTGGCTAGCAGAAATCGTCTCCTTCATTGGAATTCTTTTTCTCTTTTTCAAAAAAAACACAACTTTTTTTGTTAAAAAAGAATTTTTACTCTTCTTTATACTACTCATTGCAACCCTCCAGGCAAGCATAAGATTCTATGATTGGAAAATATTTTCCTTAACAGGATCACTTGAGCTTGGAACACCAGGAAGATATTTCTTGCCTACCATAATTCCTCACTTAATCCTGATTTTCTCTGGACTTGGAGTAATTGCCGAAAAAAGAAGTCACCTAACAACCATACTTACCTCTGGACTCATTCTAATGTCATCAATTTTTTCTCACCTACTTTTAAACTCCATCATCCCCCGCTATTATTTCTAATTCTATGAACCTAGCCAAAACATATAACCCAAAAAATGTCCTACTAGCTATTTCAATAATAGCGTTCCTTCTTATTATTACTCAATTTTTTAAAGATTGGTCATTTCCAGATACACATTGGAAAGTTGAAAAAGAAGAAGACATGAAAGTTTCTCCAGGCTATCCTATTACTCAAAAATTTATATCCAGAAAAGATAACTTGTCCACAATAGCAATTTTGCTTAGAAGTTCTAAAAAAAATGAATCAAAAGGAACTCTCAACTTAAACATTCTAGATGAAGCCTGTGAAAACATTATTCGAAAAAGTTCTATTAAATTTCACACTTTGGACTCTCAAAGTATGTACAATTTTAATTTCAAAAAAATAAAGGATTCTTCGGATAAGACCTATTGCCTGAAACTGGCTTTTATTCCAAAAAAGGAAGATGCTAAGGACATCCGACTCTTCACAATGTCTAATTATTCAGAAGAAAACGTCTTTCTCTATAATCCAAAAAAGGATAGAGAATATCCAAACTTATCTCTAGCCATGCAACCAGGATACAAGGGAGACAACTTCTACGAAGATACCAAAATTCTAATTCAAAGAATATCTCAATATAAACCATGGTTCCTAAAAGACGTATATCTATTCATCATCTTTCTTCTGGCCATTCTTCTTTCAATCGCAACTGTTACACTACTAATTATAATATAAAAAAATCCCGTAGCTTGTACGGGATTTTTAGTATTCAATTCACTTTTATTTCACTTTGTAATATTCCTTGTACCAATCAATGAAGTTTTTGATTCCTTCTTCAATTCTTGTGGTTGGCTCCCATCCCAATTTTCGAAGCTTGCTGATGTCTGCCACTGTGGCAGGAACATCTCCAGGTTGCATTGGCATCATGTTTTTCTTGGCCTTTTTCCCAATGTTTTCCTCCATCACTTCAATGTAGCGCATCAGAGTCTCCTCCTTGTCACCTCCAATGTTCATCACATCACATTTCAAATTTGCATCCAGAACCTTGATCGTTCCGCTCACGATGTCGTCAATGTATGTGAAATTTCTGCTCATCTTTCCACGATTGAAAACATTGATTGGACGCCCTTCAATGGTGTTTTTGGTGAACATGAAAAGTGCCATGTCCGGTCTTCCCCACGGACCATACACTGTGAAAAATCTGAGTCCTGTTGTTGGAAGCTTATAGATGTGGCTATATACGTGAGCAATCAATTCTGTTGCTTTTTTAGTTGCCGCATATGGAGAAATTGGGGTATCCACGCTGTCAGTCTCTGAAAATGGTTGTTTCTTGTTGTTCCCATACACTGAAGATGATGATGCATACACAAAATTCTTGATCTTGTACTTCACGCTCATTTGCAAAAGATTCATCGTTCCTTTGATGTTCACATCTTCATATGCCAAAGGATCAAGAAGAGAATTTCGAACTCCTGCAAGAGCTGCCAAGCTCACCACTTTGTCAATTTTTTCTTTTTTGAAAATTCTCTCAAGAAGTTTTTCGTCACGAATGTCCCCTTTGTACAGCTTAAAATCATATCCTTTCAAAAATTTGCTAATTCTGTCTCTTTTCAGTTTTGGATCATAATAATCATTGAAGTTATCAATCATCACAACTTCATCACCTCTGTCCATCAATTTCTTTGCCAAATTCGAACCAATGAATCCCGCTCCTCCCGTAATAAACACTTTTACTTTTTTTCTTTTTGCCATAATATTTTACTAAATGATTACAAATCTTTCGTGCTTAATTATATCACTTTATGATAAATTATGTAAGTAATTTATTGGCTTTATTAAGCCATAATTTCTGATATTGTCAAGCTTTCGTCTTTCTGTTACAATCTTCTTATGGAAATTATTGGGGGCTTTCGGCTCTCTAGTGTGTCCAAAGACACAAATATTTTTTCCAGAAAATTTATCGAGTAGCGCGAACAAACAGCTTGTGACAAAATGTCTCAAAGTACATCGATACTGCTATTCGATTTTTTGAAAAAACCGTTTATCAATAACGGTTTTTTCATTTCCTTTATTTCACAAACTTGAAAGTTGAAAGAATGTCTCGATCAATTTTATATCCAGATCTGAAAGTGAAGATTTTCCCATCATGTTTCAAGATTATTTTTTCAGGACTCTCTCCTTCATCTCGAGTGTATGCCCAGCCCAATCCCTTGTCCACGTTTACCAACCACAACAATAGATTTTCTTCTCTGATCGTGATCTTCTTTTTGAGCCCAAAAAAACTCAACTTTTCATCATTATCTTCGATTTCAACGCACATTCCCATAGTGCAAACTTTTTTTCCTTCATCTGTCACTGAAATGTTTTTTCTTTCAGGAGGATATTTGAATTCAAATCCATATTCCTCGTTTCGATACGTTTTCCAATTAGAAATATCTTTCTGTGCTCTTGGGTTTTCCACTGCAAAGAAAAATGCACCCACCAAAGCTGCTAAAATTGAAACTACTGCAAAAATGATAATACTCTTTCTAATCCTAAAATCCATATTTTTCAAAAATTAATTTATACCAAATTAAATTAACGCTTTCTCAATAACAAATTTCATAATTTCAAGCACTAATTTAAATCATTGTTACTTTTTTACCGTTGTGAGGAGTCATCAAAAAAAACAGACGACGGAACCCAGGTAAAAAAGTAACGATGCTTTAACGAAACTCTATAAAAATTCTATTACTTCACCCATTCTAACACAAAACACTTGTGCCAATCAAAATTATTTCAAATTAATCCTTTGGATCTTGGCAATCACCATGCGAATTTTTTCATAGGAAATTTCATCAGAAAGCTTTTCTTTGATAGACCCTAATCTTTGGTAGTCTTCCGCTTCTGACATGGCTCTCAAAATCTCACTCTCTTCTTCTGGAGTGATGTGACTTTCCAAATCAAAATCTCCTCCCGAGACATACCAATCAATCAAGTGGTTGAATATTGTGCTTTTTGCCATGGTTCTGATTTTTGCAATTTCTTCCACAGTGTGGCCTTTTTGATGCAGACCGACCGTCTCTTGAACTGTTGCTGAGATTTCTCCTTGAACTCTTTGTGAACGCTTTTTCTGACTATTTGATCCTGAATCATTTGAGGCACCATTACCCCACTGATAATTCAAACAAACATCACACCCACCGCAATTAGTCGCACTATTTTCCAAATCCGGATCATCAAAATATTCCAAAATTACTTTTCTGCGACATGCGTCGTCTTCGACATATTTTTTCATGTTGTTCACTTTTTCATATTTCATGCTCACTACAGAATTAATTTCATCCCAACTTTTTCCTTGAGAAATCATTTGTCTTTTGTCTCCTTGAATGAAAAAATGATACAACCCCGCATCTCCCCCATTGTGTAGCAAAATGCAATATGCCAGCTCTCCATCACGTCCTGCTCTTCCTGCTTCTTGATAGTATCCTTCCAAACTTCCCGGCATTCCAATGTGAATCACAAAACGAACATCCGCTTTGTCCACTCCCATTCCAAAAGCAACCGTTGCAACAATCACCTTGAATTTGTTCTCCATGAAGCCATTTTGAACCTCACTCCGCTTCTCAGCATTCATCCCTGCGTGATAACACGCAGCACTAACGCCATTGTCCACCAAAAAATCAGCCATCGCCTCAGCCTCTTTTTTTGTGATGGCATACACGATTCCTGAGCCCTCAAGTTTTTTGATGAGCCTCAGTGCCTCTGTTCTTCTGTCACTCTTTTTCATGTTAGCCCTCACAAAAAATCTCAGATTGGGACGATCAAAACCACGCACAAAAACTTCTGGATCACGAAGACCCAATCGAACAGAAATGTCTTTTTTGACTTCAGGTGTGGCAGTGGCAGTGAACGCTGCAACAATTGGCCTCTTTTTTAGCTTTGAGATATTCTCTTTGAGATTCAAATAGTCCGGCCTGAAATCATGACCCCACTGAGAAACACAATGCGCTTCATCCACAGCCAAAAAATCAATTTCCAACTCATTGAAAAATTTCTGAAACGCAGAATTTCCCAATCTTTCTGGAGCGATGTATAAGATCTTGGTTTTCTTTTTCAAAATGTCATCGATTCTCTTTTGAATTTCTTTCTCACTCAAAGAGCTGTTGATGAAAGTGGCTCCGATCCCTCTTGCATTCAAAGCATCCACCTGATCTTTCATAAGCGCAATCAAAGGTGAAATGACAACGGTCAAGTTTTCAAACAAAACAGCTGGCAACTGATAGCAAAGGGACTTCCCTCCACCCGTAGGCATGAGCGCAATCACATCTTTTCCGCCAACAATGCTCTCCACAATTTCCTCTTGTCCTGAGCGAAATTTTGAAAAATTAAAATATTTTTTGAGACTTTTTTTCATATAGTGATATTATACCACCAAAAACCTGGGACGCAAAACATGGGATATGGAGCATAAAACACAGGGCATGAAAAGTGAAAAACATTAGTGAGAACTACACTCCCCTGGCGACTTTAAAGTTACATCAAAAAAAGGCAGGTGGGCATGTTTGAATGCCCTCCTGCCTTGTCACCCAACTCATTGTGTCACACGATGATCTAAAGATCAAAATTGCTTCCGTCATCGAAAGTAATTCTACTTTCTGTAACTTCCACAACTTTCTTTCCTGCATATTCGTGCGTTATTTTTTTGATTTTTTTTCCAAAAAAAATAAACCCATGCCCTTCGGCTCTCAGATCCTCAACTACAAGAGGACCATTGGTCCACTCTGGAAGTACCACCACATTCAATTTGTCTTTATCAGAAATTGTCAGCGTAACTTCACAGCTATCAAGAAAAACAACCACTGCACAAGACACTATGAATACCTCATGCACATACCACACACGAAGCCTCACACCCTTCAGATTGATAAATCTAGGCGGAATAATCATATTCCCCTCCTCTCTAACTGAGGTTCAAAAAAAAATACCGCTCCCATCTATCAATAAGGCTACGCTCAACAAGCCAAAAAGTCAATAATTTCACAAAGAAAAAACACCGTCTTTCGACGGTGTTTTTTTATTTTTCCTAGAACTGAACTTCCAATTTCAATTCCTCTCCCTTCCTGTTCACAATCATCTCAACTTTTTCTCCTTTCTTGTGCTTTGAAACAAGCCTTGAAAGTGAGTTTTGTTCGTCAACTTCTTTTCCGTCAATTGAAACAATGATGTCTCCGATTTTGATTCCAGCCTTTTGACCGGCTGAAGCTGCAATCACTGCCATAGACTGTCTTCCTGAAGGAGCATATACCAAAGCTCCATTGTTTCTTTGTGCTTTGAAAATTTCTGATTTAATATTATTCAAAGAAATATAATACACCCCCAATTTTGCCCTATTTTCAATTTGTGCCTCAAAAATCATGTCCACTGTTTCTTTAATTTTATTGACTGGAATTTGGAAATAATAATCTTTGTTGTCAATTACAACCTTTTTTGTAATTCCGACCATCTCTCCGTTATAGTTAATCACGATTCCTCCTTCATATTTTCTCGACTCATCAAAGCTTGTTTCCAAGACACCTTCCAATTTGTCTGAATATGAAAGATTAGTTCCAGCTAAATTGAAATTATCATTGTACCCTTCAATAAATCCAATAGAAATACTATTTTGATTTGTCTTCAAAAAACGACCCATAGCAATAACCTTTTGTCCGCCATTTAATGATTCTCCGTTTGCAAAAGGAATCACATTAAAATTAGAAGCTTCTACTTTCAAAAAAGCCAATTCACTATATTCATCAATAGCAATCATTGTAGCAGAAAAGCTTTCTCCTCTGGAAGTAAACACTTTATATTCCGCGTTATTCGTTAGAATAGATTCTTTTGTTGTCATAATCAATCCATCACTAGAAATTGAGACGCCTATTCCTGTTTTGCTCTCATTTTTCCCATCAATCACATTTTTATCATTTGAAACAATGCTTACCATTGAATCTGAAGCTTTTTTCACCACCTCTTTTATTGGAGCTTCTTCATGAGTGACAACTTGCTCTATTTTGTTTATCACAGTAACATTCTCATTTGCTTTTCGAAGAAAAGAACATCGAGAGAAAATATTGCTCGTACTCAATTTTGGCAGAACATAACGATCAAAAACCATTCCTCCCAATCCACCTACCACAAAAACAAATGCGAATATCATCGCCCATTTAATGCTTTTTTTAATCATTTTTTGAAATTTTAATTATTTTCTTATGCTAAACAGCTATCAATATATATTAGGCATCCATCTCGAAGTTGTCAAGATAACAATGATAATACACACAAAAAAAACTGAATTGGCAACCACTCTCTTTTTGCTCAAAATATCCAGAAAATAACTCTGGACAAAATCCCACAATATATAATAGAGAATCAAAGAGATCACTCCAGTAGTCAAATATCCAAAAGGCCAAAAATTAATCACCCACGCAAGCTCCATCATTGAAAACCCCAACAAAAAACTATACATTACTTCAATTTTCTTTTTACTCACAGCATTGATTATTCTGATATACACCAATGTAAGCAAAAAAGTAACAAAGAAATAGAATGCCATCAAGGTCCAAATGGGCACATAGAAATTCAAATATGCGCCATAGCCTGCGGAATAGAGGAAAAAAACAGTTGCCATCAACGAAGCTGATACCATTCCTCTCGCAGTTTGATCTTTTGCATATTTTCCCAGTCGATATCCTCCCAAAAGAGAAAGATACAAAACCAAACCACTCAAAAAAATAAACATTTGTTTTGTGATTCCAAAATCAACAAAATATAGCATAAAAAAAGCAGCAAGCGAAAAGGATATGGATGGAATCGAAAACAACCATTGCTTGCTGCTTTTTTTGAAAATCGGCACCATAATGAGAGTCAACGGAAAAAGAAGATACAAAAACCAGCCTTCTTTAAACGTAGTGATCTCAAGGCACAAAACAAACACTATTACATAAAATAATACAGAAAAAGAAAAAAACACTTCTTACGGTTATTTATTTAATTGTTATTTGATCAATCTATTCTACAATTGATATCGCATTCACTGGACAATTGTCGACAGCTTCCTGACAATCACAATCTCCACACTCTTCAGAAACAACTTTTGACTTTCCGTCCTCCATCGCAAAAACTGTTGGACAAAGAGCTTCACATGTTCCACATCCAATACACAAATCTTTGTTTACTTCTGGCTTTGACATTTTGTTTGACCACTAAACATTTCTTCCTGAAAACAGGAGAACTGCCTAGTTTATTTTTAAAAAAATTAATTAATTATTGCTTACTCATCAAATTCACAAATTGCTTCTTCTTTGTTCCATCTATATCCTTTCACAAAAACTCTGATTTCCATCTTTTTCATTTCATCTTCCAGCCATTCTCCAAATGTCTTTTTGGAAACAAATATCTGTGCAATTTCAATCATTTCTTTTTCATCTTCAATTTTTTTGTCTATCACTTTTACAATGTGAAACCCTAGATCACTTTCTATTATATCACTAATTTCACCTTTTCCTAAACTGAAAACCTTTTCTTGCAAATCTTGATTCAATTGTTCCTTTTCAAACCAGCCCAAGCTACCATTTCTTTTTTCATCATTCTCAGAAGAATTTTGACTTACTATTTCTGAAAAATCCTCTCCTTCATTCAATCTTTTTTGAATTTTTTCAATACTGTCTTTCGCTTTCTGAGTATTATCTTTCAAATCATTTCCCAAAACATTTTTTTCAAGTTCTGTTTTATAGATTCCTGGCATCACAACTTTGTGCTCAAAATCTTCGATTGTCCAACCATACAACTGCATCAAATTTTCATCAACTCCCTCACCGCTTCCTATCTCTTTTATTTTTCTTTCTACGCTTTCTTCTACCATTTTCTTAGTAATCACAATTCCTCTTTCTTTTGCCAGATTCTCTATTGCCTCGTCTTCTATCATCTTGTTAATCACATCTCGCTCTTTAACTTTAAGTCTCTTTTTTCCTTCCTCGGTTGTGAAATCTATGCGCACTCCGATGCTCGCAAAATCCTGACTTTCATAAAACTTTTTCACTGACATCAAATTTTCCTCAACTTCTCTTATGGTAATGAAATTAAAACCTCCCACTGAAGCCAGTGGCAAAGGAACCGGCCTAGTAACCGTTTTTATCAAATTACTTTGAACGCCAAAACCATAAATCAGAACAGAAAAAAATGTCAAAGCAATCACCATTATAATCACAATGGAACTAACAACTGTTATTGGTTTTACTTTGCTTTTTTCCACTTTTTCTATTTTTTCTTCTTCTGTCATCGATTTTTTGTTTTTAAAACTTATTTAATATCTAAAAAAATAATCCCACCATTTTTTGTAATTAGGAATATTGACATCATCTTTATCTCCCAAAACTTCTTGTGCCATCACACTTTCATTTTTTTCAGAATCAGCAACTTCTCGATTTGATTCTGGGCCAAACTTAACAGAAACAACCCTTTCTCCTTTTTTTTGAAGATTCAATCTTTCTTTTGAAATTCTTTCCTTATATTCTTTTGTTTCAAAATATGATATTTTTTCTCTCAAAAAATGATTATTCTTCTCCAATTCCTGTCGCTCACTTTGAAGAGCTGCAATTTCATCCTGAATGTCGTTCTTTCTTCCCATTTCCTTAAAAGCAGGAAATGAAAAAATTACCAACAAAACAAACAGTGTGAAAATAAATAATCTAAAAAAAAGTTTATTTTCTTTCATTTCAAAAATTTAATTTAAAAATAAGGGAGCAATCAAAAACATTATCATTGAAAATACCCCTAATATAGAAATGGCTACCCAAATCCAATATAATTTCTTTCTTCTTCGTTTATTTGCATGCATATGCTTTAAGTTTAATAAAAATTTAGGAAAAACACAATCACACTGTTTTCACCTTTTCTTTTATGAAATTATAATACTCTTCATTTTGACTATTTTTATTCGTATATTCTTTTAACGATTTTTCGCGTGCCTTTTCGCCCATTTTTCTTCTCAAATCACCGTCTTCCACCATCTTTTTCATTTTCTCAAACCATTCTTGCTCACTTGCAGCCAAAAAACCATTCTCACCATCATCAATCACTTCTTTAAGAACATTGGTATTGGAAGCAATTGTTGGAACTCCCAAGATACCAGCTTCAAAAAATTTCAACTCGGATTTAGCTTCGCAAAAAGGATTTTCGACCTCCAGAGGCAAAAGGTTCACATCTACATTATAGATGTTTTGATAGTTCTTTTTTCTTGAGGCAAATGGAATTATTTCTATTCTATCTTCAAAATTAGAAAGAGCTCCTTGTTTTTCCAGCGGACCAGCTAAACATAGTGTGATGTCTTCCTTCTCTTCTAATAATTTTTTCAAAGCGCCAACAATAACTTGAAAATCCTTATTGTGACTCATTGTTCCACTGAAATATCCCAGTTTCACACTATCTTTCTCAGTTTTGCTGCTTTTTTTACGCAAAATATCCTCCACTAACTTCAGCTCTTTGTTATTGATTTTGTTGGGAACCAAAAAAACTTTCTTTCCCAAATCTTCCAACTTGTTTTTCAAAAATGTTGTCGTGGTTGTGCAAACTTTGACATATGGATCATTCAATATTTGTGAGCCAATCCCATCTTTATATAATTCTTTTTCGAGCTTACTTATGTTTTTGAGATAATCAATGTTTTCGAGATATTTTGGATCATATAAAAGATCATCTGTTTCGAAAATAATTTCTCCGTTCTGACGCTTGATTTCCTCAATAAAATTCCTGATTGCATCAGTATATGTCGTTCTGTGAAAAACAAACACCTTGAATCTCTTTGCAAATCCAATCAAAAAAGGATTATCTTGAATGACCACATCACTTTTGATTCCGTGAATTTCCAATTCCTCCGCCACATTGTAACCTCGATACATTGAGCTTGCTCCTACACCGCCAACAATGAAAAGAATGTCTCCGGACTCACCTCGCTTCAAAAAAAGCTTCAGAAATTGATATGACGCACTTGAAACTCTTTTGAAAGCACTGAAAAATCCGTCACTTCGAAAAGCTCCGATAATTTTTCCTAACTTGGTGGTTAACATCTTCATAGTTTTTATTTAAACTCAAGCTTTAAATCCTTTTTGAGCATTTCTTCATGAGTAAATTCTCCCTCATTTGTTTTCACCCTAATTTTGACAGGAACATCGCCAACCCCAGATTGCTTTTGAATTAACAATTTATAATCCTCTTGCTTGAATCTGTCTGGCAATTCATATTTCACAAACACATTGGTCTCTCCATTTATCAGCACATGCAAAATGAATCCGAAATATGTTTTTCCAAATTCTTCTTGAATATTTGGATAACTAACCATTTTTCTTTCAAGTAAATTAGACCCCTGAGGAACATACACTCTCAAATATGAATGATAATCACTGGTTCTCCAATCTCCGTACGTTGCAGTGTGCGTATATTTTGCATTCAGTGTTACCGTTGGTTTTTCCATTGTCAAATCAACAAAATAATCAATCTCTCTTTTGATATAGTGATCAGACTTAAGAGCACCCATATTGGCGTCCACCATCATCAGATAATCTCCATCCCAATCAGCTGCAACACGTCCGTCCCAATGCACATCCTCAACAATTTTTTGAAGCTCCTTATTTTCAAAATTAAGCATCACATTTTTGTTTCGAAGCTCTTCTAGTGTGAAGTTGGCTAGTTTTGGAATATTGTTTATCTTGAAAAGCTTGTCGACAATAATAGCCCCCATCTGTTTCATGATGGCCTTTCTGTTTTGCGTGTCTAATGTTTCATCTCCAAGATATTTCTTCTCCACTACCTCTTCTAGCTTCCAAGTAGCATTTTCACTAGTGTATTCACCTGGATAGCCTGGGACAGTAATCGGTCCAGTAAGTTCCAAAACGTGATCGAAAACATCTGCATTAACAGCGATCACACCATCAAAATCACTACTTCTTCCAGAAAGACGATAGAAATATTTGGCTTTTTCTGCATTAATAGGAAAATCAGGAGAAAAATTAGAATCACGAAACTTCCATTTTTTGATACTCATCATTCTCTCAAAAGGATACGGTGGAGTAACCTTGGCCGTAATTCTCTGATCCAATAAGTTTGCATCCTCAATAAACAGAGATGTTACTTCTCCATTTTTAATGTTAGCAACAGCGTATTGCCCCAAAAATCCTCCACCAGGACGAAGTTCCATGTTGTTTTGAAGTAAAATCAAATATTTTCTTTCAACATTGTCCTGCTTCACAATTTCTTGAGACAACGAATTGATCGCTTCCAATTCCTTTTTTGTGTCTTGCTTTATAGGAAGAAATTTGATGGCTTCTTCAATGACAGACAAAGAATTTGAAATAATGGAAATATTGCCAGATCGCTTGATAACGAAAAAAACTGCCGCACCTCCAATAACGAAAATTGATGCGATTGTAATCAAAACTATTTTTGTTTTACTCCATTGAAACATATTTTATGTAACAGTTTAATTCAAATAAAAATTTCTGAATTCAAAAAATATCCAGAAATATTTTATTTAACCTATGTTAATTTCTCATTACTTTTTAAATATAGCTATTTTTTTACACGCACGATTAGGCTCTTCCATCACTTCCAAAAATTTTAATTTTATCTTTCACAGCATCTTCAACCTGATCTCTACTTTCTCCCAAAATCTTTCTGAGATCAAAAGACATTTCTTCTTTGTTTTTCACTCTGTTAATCAAGCTATTTACAAATGCCAATCTTATCGCGGTGTCTACATTGAAACATGAAATTCCTTTTTCAATAGCTTCTTTGGCTTTTTCTGCTGTCCAATCAGATGCTCCGTGCATAATCAAAGGGACATCTACAACTTTGCGAATCATTTCTAGTCTTGCAAAATCAGGAATTTCTCTTTCCTTAGCAAAATCATGTGCATTTCCAACAGCTACTGCCAAAGCATCCACTCCCGTTTCTTGTACAAACTTTTCTGCTTGAGCAGGATCTGTCATGTAGTCATCCCAGTTGATGTCAATCACTCCAACTTCTCCAAAATATGGGACGTTTCCAAGCTCTGCCTGAATGTGCACCCCTTTTCCTTTGCAAAACTCAGCAATTTTTTTCGTCATAGCAACATTGTCAGCATAATTTTTTCGAGAACCGTCATACATCACAGATGTTATTCCCACTTCTACTGCCCTTTCAATTACTTCAAAACTTTTCCCGTGATCCAAGTGAATTCCCACGGGAACATTTGGATAATAAAATTCTGCAATGTTCTTTATCAAATTGAAAATCGCTCTCCCTCCTGTATAATCCATTGTCTTTTCAGTAACCTGAATGATCACTGGTGAACGAAGTTCGTATGCTGCCTTCAAAATTGCTTGTGTTGTTTCGAGATTAACCGTATTAAACGCTCCTACTGCATAACCTCCTTTTTTTGCATCGGCTAATATGTCTTTGACATTAACTATCATTTTGTTTATTTTTTAATTATTTATTTAACATTCTCGCTAATTCCATAAATTTAAGTGGGATAAGTGATTCTCCTCCAACAAGCGCTCCGTCCATTCCTGAATCAAGACAAGTTGGTTTTAAAATATTTGCATTAACCGACCCTCCATATGTAATTCTAATTTCTTCCGCCCTAGATGCGCCATATTTTTCCGTAATAATCTTTTTCACTAAAATTCTCAATTCCATTATCTCATTTGAATTTGGAACGACAGAAGGCATTCCTGGTCCAGCACTAATGGCCCACACTGGTTCATAAGCGAAAATAATTTTTGAGAGTTTCATTGGAGAAATATCTCCCAATCCTTCAATAATTTGTTTGGTGATTACATCCTTTGTGGCTCCCAAATCTCTTTCATTTCTCGTTTCTCCAAAACAAAAAATCGGAGTGATTCCTTCTTCCAGTGCAGCTTTCAGTTTTCTGTTCACCATCTCATTATCCTCCCCTAATCCGTGCCTTCTTTCACTGTGTCCAATGATCACATGAGTAGCATTGATGCCTTTGACCATAGGTGCGGAAATTTCTCCTGTGAAAGTTCCTTTTTTCTCCCAGTGAATATTTTGAGCCCCAACAAAAACTTTTTTTCCTTTCAATGTCTTTGAAAAACTTTCCAAATACACGGATGGAGGACAAAATATCACTTCCACATCATCAAATCCACCTTTTTTAATCTCACCTTCCAATGATTTCAGATAATTATCTCTTTCAAGAACACTTAGCAGATTCATTTTTATATTTGCAACTATTATCTTTTTTTTGTGTTTTTTCATAGTTATTTTTTATTGATGAATCCCGTTAAAACCGAGTGTTATACCTGTTACAATTATACCAGCAATTGCACATCCCGCCAAAAGTGACAAAATAGCTTTTTTGAAATCAATTCTAAAAATAGACGCGGCCACTGCACCAGTGAACGCTCCCGTCGCTGGCAGAGGAATGGCTACAAAAGTAATGAGTGCCAATGCTCCCCATTTCTCAAATTTTTCAGTATTTTTGGTCCTTATTCGATCAATATATTTATTCCAAAATCTATTTATAAAATCTATTCTTTCAATAATCAATTTGGAAACAGGATTAACAAAGAGCATCACCAATCCTCCCATAATAGTGTTTCCTGTTACTGACCAAAACCATGCCCAAAAGGGATGCATTTCATATTTCACAATAGCCACCGGAATTGAAGCTCTGAGTTCAGTTATTGGCATCATCGCTGTTAAAAAAGTTGCCAATTCACTAGGAAGTCCCGAAAACCATGATATTATAATTTCTTGCATAAGTTTATATGTCTAGATTTTTTACATTTTTCGCATGCGTTTGAATGAAGCGTCTTCTTGGCTCTACATTACTTCCCATTAAAACGTCAAACACCTTATCAGCAGCTTCCGCATCTTCAATTTTTACTTGAAGCATTGTTCTGTTTTCTGGATTCATTGTATTTTCCCAAAGTTGTTCTGGATTCATTTCTCCGAGACCCTTGTATCGTTGAATACTAAACCCGTTTACTTTGCCGTCTTCATCACTTTGATTCACATTTTCTTCCTTAGCTTTAATTTTTTTCAATATTTCTTCTTTTTGAGCATCTGTATAGGCATAATAGACCTCTTTCCCTTTTTTGATCTGATATAGTGGTGGTTGAGCGATATAAATATGTCCTTTTTCCACAAGCTCTTCATAATATCGATAAAAGAATGTCAAAAGCAATGTTCTAATGTGTGAACCATCTACGTCGGCATCGGCCATAATAATGATTTTTCCATAGCGAAGCTTGGAAATATCAAAACTATCCCCAATTCCCGCTCCAAGAGCAATGATGATTGGTTTCAAGGTATCTGATTTCACAACTTTATCCAAACTAGTTTTTTCAACGTTTACCAATTTTCCACGAAGTGGCAAAATTGCCTGAAATTGTCTGTCTCTTCCTTGCTTTGCACTACCTCCCGCAGAATCTCCCTCTACAATATATAGTTCTGATTTTGCAGCATCTCTACTGCTACAATCAGCCAATTTTCCTGGGAGAGTCATTCCCTCAAGAGCGCCTTTTCTCACTACCGCTTCTTTGGCAGCTCGTGCAGCCATTCTAGCCCTTGCAGAAAGAAGACATTTGCCAATTATTTCTTTGGCACTTTTTGGATTTTTTTCCAAAAATTCTCCCAATCCATCCGCAACAATACTTGAGGTTATTCCTCTAACTTCACTATTTCCAAGCTTAGCCTTGGTTTGACCTTCAAATTGAGGCTCTCGCAACTTTACGCTTATCACCGCTGTTAGACCTTCTTTGACATCATCCGCTGTTAATCCTCCTTCTTTTTCTTTGATTAAGTTATTTTTTTTCGCATATGCGTTCAAAACTCTTGTCAACGCAGTTCGAAATCCAACAACATGCGTTCCTCCTTCAATTGTATAAATATTATTTGCAAAAGAATATAGTTTTTCTTTGAAGCTGTCTGTGTATTGCATTGAAACCTCCACATATACATCGTCTATTGTTTTTTCAATATACACAGGAATTTCATTTTTCAATTCCTTTCCACGATTCAAAAATTTAACAAAAGAACTAATTCCTCCGTCAAAATAGAATCCTTTTTTTCGAACCTTATATTCATCTTTTTTCTCATCTTCAACTTTTCTTCTGTCTTCAATTACAATTTTCACTCCCTTAGTCAAATATGCCTGTTGTCTCACATAATCCAAAACTTTTTTCCAGCTATATTCAATTTTAGGAAACATTTCGTGATCAGCCTTGAAAGTTATAATTGTTCCTGTTCTGTTTGTGTTTCCTATTGACTTGATTTCAGCAATTCTTTTTCCTCTTTTGAATTCTTGAACCCAAATTTTTCCATCTCTGTGAACCTCTGCTTTTGTCCACTCAGAAAGAGCATTGACTACTGAAACACCAACACCATGAAGACCTCCTGAAACCTTATATCCATCTCCGTCAAATTTTCCTCCAGCATGAAGAACCGTCAAAACAGTTTCCAATGTTGACTTTTTAGTTTGTGGATGCATTTCAACTGGAATACCGCGACCATTGTCAGTAACTTCAATGATATTGTCAGGAAGCATTCTCACTAAAATATCATCACAATATCCTGCCATTGCTTCATCAATGGAGTTACTCACCACTTCCCAAATCAAATGATGTAGTCCTTCAAGAGAAGTTCCACCAATATACATTCCTGGTCTTTTTCTAACTGGATCCAGACCTTCCAACACCTGAATGGATTTAGCCCCATAACTACTTTTTTTTGTTTCTCTAGTCATAACTTTGATATTCTTTTCAATTTATAATTTAAAATTCCCTATTTTTAACTTTGATCTTTAAGTCTTTGACTTTCTACTTTCATCTTTTGATTCTGAATTCTGACTTTTATCTTTTGTCTTTCGTTTTTTGTCTTTCAATTCTGACTTTTAGCTTTCAACTTTCAGACTTGTGCCTATCTACTCAAAAAATATAACTCTATCAGCAAAACACCTGTGATCACCAACAATCCATCCCACCAAACCAATACTCTGAAACTTTGGAGAATCAAAAGAATCACAACAATAAGTGCGAGTAATACCCCTTGCCTAAAGCTCATTCCCAGATATGTGAATGCTATTTCAGTGTCCGTAAAAATTCTTCTCATCCAAGTTAAAAACAGAATGAGAGCTCCGGACAAAAACATCCACAAACTTAAATAAAAAAAGGCTTGTCCGACAAACCCAGCTTCCTGAGGGTCTATTCTATTGACTACTGTGAGCCAAACCGCCAAAGAAATAATGGTTTCGATTCGCATTCCCCACATGTATGATTTGAGCGTCATATTTTCCTTTTTGTTTTTCTTACCTCTACTATTTTAACGCATTTTGCGCAATAAAACAAGTGCTTGTTAGATGAGAGACGAGAGATTTGAGATTTGAGAAAAAAAGCAAAAATCCCCATTTCAAGCCAAAATCAACGGCTCACTTCCGTGTGAGCCGTTAAAATATCCAGGTATTTAGCAAAAACAATTTATTATTTAATACTCACAAATTTATAACAACTTTAAATAGTCCAATCCAATGTAAGCCACTTCCACATCTGAATTCTTTCCGTTTCCAAGCAATTCTCTGAATTCTGAGATTGACATCAGCACAACCTCTGCGAATTCATTTTCCTCAAGTTTTTGTTCGGAAACCTTTTCACAATCAGTCACCACAACACAATTTTTTTCCATCGTAGAATAGCCATCACCAATGATAGATGTTACAAACTCTGCGTTTCCCTTATATCCAGTTTCTTCCAAAAGCTCTTTTTCAGCTGCTTGCTTTGGGGTTTCACCCTCATCAACATAACCACCAGGCAATTCAAGAAGGATTTCTTTTGGCCCTGGCCTGAATTGTTTGGCAAGAATGACTTTTTGATCTTTGGTTATCGCCAAGGCAGCCACAACAGTGCCCTCTTTTTTGATGTAAAAATCGCTAACTTCTCCATTTGGCAATTTGAAATCAACTTTTTCAATGCCTCTCCCATATTTGCTGAAAATTTCCTCTCGAGAAATTTCCTCTCATTTTTCTATTTTGTCTGGCATATTATATTTTTTAATCTAATACCTACTTAACAAGGGTGATTTTAATTTTATTCTTGAACACAAACACCGCTTGCGTCGGGATAATTTCCTTCCATCTTGCAAGTTTGTCCTTCTGGACACATGAGGCCCTGAATTCCGCCACACATGATCTCCTTTTCTTCATTTGTGCCTGTCTCTTCTTCAAAAGACTCGCTATATTTTGGAATCTCACACACATCTTTTCCTGAACATTCTGAAGAAATTTCTTCTTCTGAATTCCTTTTGAACAGCAAAAAGCAACTACCAGCAACCACCAGAAGAATCAAAATATACACGCTATTTTTTGCTATTTTGTTCATGTTTTTTTTATTGTTTTGCTAAATTCAATTAACCCTCACATGGCCTATAATTTGTCATTCTGAACTTGATTCAGAATCTCAACATAATATCATCTGTGCTATTACTCGGGGATCCTGAATCAAGTTCAGGATGACATATCTTGCGAAGGGGTTATTTGAATGTTTTTTTATTCAATAACGATCATGTCATCCTCACCGAGATATTCCCCGGTTTGAACCTCGATCATCTCAAGATTTGTCTTTCCGGCATTTGAAAGTTTGTGTGTCACTCCGCTAGAAATGAAAGTTCCTTCATTTTTCTTCAGGGTCATTTTTTCCTTTCCATTGATCACATTTGCACTTCCTTTGATCACAATCCAGTGTTCAGCTCTGTGCTCATGCTTTTGAAGCTGAAGATTTTCTCCTGGATAGATTGTAATCTTTCTCACCTTGTGTCTTGTTCCATCAATGAGTGTCTCATATTTTCCCCAAGGTCTGTGAACAATGACATTGTGATTCACCTCTTTGAAGTCGTTTTTCTTCAAATGGTCAACAATCTTTTTCACATCCTCTCCGTGTCCACGCTTCTGAATCAAGATGCTATCATTGTTTTCAATGACAACCAAATCCTCCACGCCAACTGTTGCAACCAGCTTGTCAGATGTTGTGTGAATGAAAACTCTTTTTGAATCAATACTCACATGATTCTTGGAAAGATCTTTATTTTTTTCAAGCACCTCTGCCAAGCTATCAAATGAGCCTATGTCACTCCATCCGAAATCTCCTTCAAATGCAATAACTTTTTTTGACTTCTCGCTAATGGCATAATCAATAGAGATTGAAGGTGACTCCCCAAACAATTTCATGAAATCCTTCAATTTTTTGAGCATCAAACTGTGAAGTTCTGGGCAATATTTTTTCAACTCCGTCTTCAATGTTTTTCTGTTGAAAATATACATTCCCGAATTCCAAACATATTTTCCTGAATCCAAATATTTTTGCGCTGTTTTTTTGTCAGGCTTTTCCTTGAATTCAAGCACCTTGAAATGAGAAGCTATTTTTTTTCCTTTTTGAATATATCCATATCCTGTTTCTGGTTTTGTTGGAACAATCCCAATAGTTCCAATGTTGTTTCCCACTTCCTCAAACGCCAATCTCACTGTTTCCAGATATTGTTTCTCCTTAGCAATGTGATGATCCGCTGGAAGGATGATGACAGGGTCAGCACTGTTTGATTTATATTCTTCTTCCAAAAACTTAAACGCCAATGCAATAGCCGGAGCCGTGTTGAGACTTCTTGGTTCCACCACAACTTGCTTTTTGTGAAAGTCAGGCTCAATTTCCCGAATTTGATTGACTACATTGAAAAAATTGTCCTCATTTGAAACCAGCACAATGTTTTTAGCAGGCATGATTTTTCTCATTCTCAAAAAAGTTTCTTGCAAAAGCGATTTGTCACTATACAAACTCAAAAACTGCTTTGGATAATTTTTTCGGCTAAGCGGCCAAAGTCTTGTTCCTGATCCTCCACATAAGATGATGCTATACATATTAGGTTTATTTTAATTTATTATACACACCCCTCTTGTCATTCCGGAAAATATATTTTTCTAATTGAGGGACGAAATTTAGAAAAATAATTTATCCGGAATCTACACTTAATATAACCACAGCTTATCTTTAATTTTCTGCAATTAATTAAGGATGGATTCCGGATAAGTTAATTTCTAAGGACTCTCCGCCAGCTGACAAATCGTCCAAGAAATTATACTTTCCAGAATGACAGAATAATATAGAGTTAATTATACTAGTTTATTCTAATTTTTTCTAGTTTTTTGTGATATTTTTCAAATATTCTTGGTCCTTGCGGGCTAGGAAGGAAAATTAATGCCTTGTCAGTAGCATCAATAAAACTCCCTTTCATTTTGGTTTTTGGATTATTTTCAATTTTTTGTTTTTCAATTTTTCTCAAAAAATTCTCCAGCCAATCAAAATCAAAAAATTTCTCAAAAATTTCTCTTGCTTTTTTTGATAACTCCGTGTCAAAAACGAATCTGATGTGTTTCATTTCATTCACATAAAAATTTGTTTTGACCTGTGAAATCCAGTGATTTCTAAGTTGAAATTCTTCGTAATATTTTTTTGAATCAAAAATAGAAATAGCGCACATGTATTCATTGGCGGAAAAAAGATTTTTGTCACAAATTTCCAATGATTTTGTGGTTATGAAATGATTCAGACACACCCTGTCTTTTATTTTTTTTCCATATCTTCTTTTTCCCAAGAAGTGAACAACTGCGGTCACCAATGTTCTTCCTGTCCAAATTTTTCCTTTTTCAAGTACAACCAAAAGATCCCAGTCGCTTTTCACTGTGGCATTTTTCATTGATAGTTTTCCGGTCACAAGAATCATTCTCACAAATGGAACAAATTTCAAAATTTTAATGACATTTCGAAGTTTTTTGATTTTCAATGATGAAGTTTTGTTTTTTCTTATTCTATGTGAAACTAATTCTTCTCTTCCACGCAGAAAATAGAATCCTTGTTTGCTTTCAATTGTTCTTTTCAACTCATCGTCATCCAAACCGTTGATCACATCAATAAGCTCCACAAAAAGTTTTTCTTTTTCGTCATTGTTGCCAAAAGACTCGCTTTCCCTGTCAATTGATTTGGTCAAAAATTTCCAAATCTCAAATGAAGTCAGTGGATAATTTAATGCGTCATAATAACACAAGGTATTAATAATGTCTCGAGATAATTTATTTTTCATTCTGTTTTTCTTTTCACTTTTTCTATTTTTTGCAGAACCTTGAGTTTACTGCGAGCTATGATGTTATTATTTTACACCGTTGATGAGATTCCGTTTCTAGCCTATTTGGATCGAATCACAGGTGTAAAATAATAACATCTTAGCGAAGATCTATGCAGATTCCACTGTTTTTATTATTTTAACACAAAAGCAACTTGCCATATACTTGACAAGTTGCTTTAGATCCAGTGCTATTTTCTCAATTTTCTACAAATATTTTGCTGTCCAGCTTTTCTTTTTTTCTTTTAGCTTGCTTGGAATTCCTTCAAACACAATCTTTCCACCTCCGTCTCCTCCTTCAGGACCCAGCTCAATGACCCAATCACAATTCTTGATCACATCTACATTATGCTCAACAATCAAAACAGTATTTCCCTTGTCCGCCAATGCTCCACACACCTTCAATAATTTTTTGATGTCTTCAAAGTGAAGACCGATTGTTGGCTCATCAAGAATGTAAAGAGTTTTCCCGGTTGACTTTCGAGCAAGCTCAGTTGCCAACTTGATTCTTTGCGCCTCTCCTCCAGAAAGATCTGTGGCACTCTGTCCAAGCTTCAAATATCCCAATCCAACTTTTTCCATTGTTTCCAATTTTTCTGCAATCAACGGATGTTCCTTGAAAAACTTAGCCGCATAGCTAACACTCATCTCCAGAACATTAGAAATATTCACTCCGCGATATTCAATTTCCAAAGTTTTTCTGTTGTATCTACTTCCATTGCAAGATTCACATTTCACATACATATCCGGGAGGAGTTGCATTTCAATTTTTCTTTTTCCATCTCCTTGGCAAACTTCGCAACGCCCACCTTTCATATTGAAACTAAATCTACTTGCGGTATAATCTCTATTTTTTGATTCCTCAGTTTGTGTGAAAAGCTCTCTGATGTGAGAAAATGCTCCTGTATACGTCGCCGCGTTTGAACGAGGAGTTTTTCCAATTGGTGATTGAGTAATGTTGATCACTTTATCAATTTCAGGAACTCCTTTAATTTTTTTATGCTCTCCAGGATTTGCCTTGGAATTATAGAAATATCTTGAAAGAGCTTTGGCTAAAATATCATTCACCAAAGTTGATTTTCCACTACCAGAAACTCCTGTGACGCAAACCATTTTCCCCAAAGGAATTGCGATGTCTATCTCCTTGAGATTGTGCTCCTTGGCTCCAATAATTTCAATATTTTTTCCACTTCCCTTTCTATCTTTTTTCTTGTCAAACAAATCTTTTTTTGAAAAAACATATTTTCCTGTCAAATTATCAGATTTTTTCAACTCCGCGGGTGTTCCACTGAAAATAACTTCTCCTCCTTCTTCTCCAGCTCCAGGACCCATGTCCACCACCCAATCAGCAGCTTTCATGAATTCTCTATCATGCTCCACAATTATCACAGAGTTTCCTCTATCTCTGAGTCCTTTGATGGTTTCAATTAATTTTGCAGTGTCTCTGCTGTGAAGTCCCACTGATGGCTCATCCAAAACATAGATTATTCCTGACAAGTGTGATTTGATCTGAACCGCTAATCTGATTCTTTGAGCTTCTCCGCCTGAAATAGTTTGGGTACTTCGAGACAAACTCAAGTATCCCAAACCAACATCCTTCAAAGCATCTAGTCTGTCGCTAATCTCCTTGATCAAATTTCTAGCAATTTTTCCTCTGTCTCCAATGAAATTTTTGTAGGAAAAATTATCAAAAAAATCTCCAAGATTTTCAATGCTCAAGCTAACCAAATCATCGATAGACATTTCATTGATCAAGACATTCAGATATTCTCTCTTCAATCTTTTTCCAT
>Ga0224510_10000720_pt1 | contig 23862 bp, 16 predicted proteins | sample SF_May12_sed_USG_FD_170161 | JGI IMG/M metagenome (GOLD analysis project Ga0224510, IMG submission 170161) | Sediment microbial communities from San Francisco Bay, California, United States - SF_May12_sed_USGS_4_1 | ecosystem: Environmental > Aquatic > Marine > Sediment | place: USA: California... | reverse complement strand
CGCCGGCACATCAGGTCCAGCGCCCGCTCTGCCATGCCGATCGCGCGCATGCAGTGGTGCACGCGACCGGGTCCGAGACGACCCTGTGCGATTTCGAATCCGCGCCCGGCGCCAAGAATGACATTGGCCTCGGGTACGCGGACATCGGTAAATCTGATCTGCATATGACCGTGCGGCGCGTCATCGAGTGCAAATACCTGCATTGGACGAACGATCTCGACTCCCGGAGTGTCGATCGGAACCAGGATCTGCGAGTGCTGCGTGTGACGGTTGTTTTCCGGGTTGGTCCTGACCATGCAGATCAGGATCTTGCAGCGCTTGTCACCGGCACCGGAGATATAGGTTTTCTCGCCGTTGATGTGCCACTGACCGTTTTTCAATACCGCTGTCGTGGAGATGTTGGTCGCATCGGAAGAGGCAACGTCGGGCTCGGTCATCGCGTAGGCGGATCGGATCCTGCCGTCGAGCAGGGGTTCAAGCCAGGCTTTCTTCTGTTCCGCCGTTCCGTAGCGTTCCAGCACTTCCATGTTGCCCGTGTCCGGTGCGCTGCAATTGAAAACTTCGGCTGCCAGGTGCGCACGGCCGGTTTGTTCGGCAAGGTAGGCGTATTCGACCGTTGAAAGACCGCTACCCCGCTCGCTGTCGGTGAGCCAGAAATTCCACAGCCCTGCCTTTTTTGCCTCAGCCTTCAGGCCTTCCAGAATCTCGGTCTGGCGCTTGGTCAGCGACCATCGATCGCCCTTCGCGACCTCTGCGAGAAATTCTTCGTCCACCGGCAACACGCGGTCGTCAATGAAAGCCGTCACTGCAGCCAGCAGGGGTTTCAGTCGGTCGCTTACTCCAAGGTTCATTCGCTTATCCTGTTTCACTTTTTCCAGGTGCCGGTCGATTCTTCGGCATCTTCACACACTATTCAAGCCGGGCCTCGATGTCCGCTACGTTCCGGCGAATGAAGTGTCGTATCCTGTTGCTTCAATTGCAGGAGCGGGAAAGCACATTGAATAGTTCGGGCATCAGCAAACTACTGGCCGACATTGCCGCCATAACCGGCCCGGGAGGCGTGCTCACCGGAGAGGATGTTCGCTCGCGACAATCGTCGTGGCTGGGACATGCGGGCGCGGATGTGGCGGCGCTGATCCGGCCGGCAAGCACCGGGGAGCTTTCGCAGGTCATGCGGCATTGCCATGCGGCAAAGCAAGCCGTGGTGCCGCTTGGCGGCAATACCGGGCTGGTGGACGGTGCGCTGGCGACAGGGACGGAACTGTTCCTGTCACTCGAGCGCATGAATCGCATCGAATCTCTGGATGCCCCGGGATGCACGATGACGGTACAGGCCGGCGTGCCGCTGCAGACGGTCCAGCAGCGGGCCGACGAGGCAGGTCTGTTGTTCGCGCTGGATCTCGGCGGGCGTGGCTCGGCGACGATCGGCGGCAACATCTCGACCAACGCGGGCGGAAATCAGGTAATACGCTACGGCATGATGCGCGAGCAGGTGCTGGGCCTCGAGGCAGTCCTTGCCGATGGCACCATCGTGTCATCGATGAATCGCATGCTGAAAAACAACGCTGGCTATGACCTCAAGCAACTCTTCATCGGCACCGAAGGGACACTCGGCATCGTCACCCGCGCCGTGTTGCGGCTGCGACCCGCAGCAAGGAGCCTGAATACGGCATTCGTTGCGGCAGATAGTTTCGCTGCCGTTTCGACGCTGCTCCGGGAGCTCGAAAGCAATCTCGGAGGAACCCTGCACGCTTTCGAAGTCATGTGGGCGGATTTCTACACGACGATTCTCGGTGCTTCCGACCGGCACACGCCCCCTGTAGGGAAGGGCCATCCTTTCTACGCCCTTATCGAAGCTCGGGGTGGGAGTCAGGAGCATGACAGCAAGCGATTCGAGCAGGTCTTGGGAAAAGCGCTGGAAGCGAATCTGATCGCCGATGCGGCCATTGCCAGCAACAGGACCCAACGCCAGGCGCTGTGGGCCATCCGTGACGATATCGACACCCTGATGAAAGCCATGGAACCGATGATCGTCTTCGATGTAAGCCTGCCATTGCCGGACATGCCTGCCTACGTGGACCGCGTGCAACTGGGGCTCGGAAAACGCTGGGGGGCCAACGCGCGCTGCACCACTTTTGGTCATGTCGGAGACGGCAATATCCATTTCTGCATCAGTGTTGGCAGCGACGCGCCGGAGGCCAGTCGCGAGGTCATGGATATCGTTTACCGCGAGCTCGAGCCGATCGGTGGTTCGGTGTCCGCGGAGCACGGTATCGGCCTGGAAAAGCGACCCTTTCTGCACTACTCGCGAAACGAAGCCGAGATCTCCCTGATGAGGGCGCTGAAACAGGCTCTCGATCCCCACAAGCTGTTGAATCCGGGGAAGATTTTCGGCTGACTATTGCCGGGTCGGCAAGAAGTGTGCGCCGCTGCGGATTTTGCCCATCCGGTCTTAAAGATCTGCGGGAATCGGTCGATTACTCCTTAAGTAAGCAATTGATTCCAAATGAGATCATACAGAGTGAAGCCGGAGCCGCCTAAAGTCCTGCTGGTCCTGCTGTCGATGTTTGCTCTGCCGCCTGCGATCGCGGCCGAGGGCTCGGCGGAGGCGCCGTTTCGCTTTTATTCTGCGGTTGACGGCCTGACGCAGTCCGACGTGTACGACATCGAACAGGACCAGGCAGGTTATCTCTGGTTTACGACGGCACGCGGGCTGAATCGCTACGACGGCAAAACCTTCGATCACCTGACCATAGCCGACGGCTTGCCGACAAATACACTGACCGCATTGCACGTCGACGCGGCAAATTTCGTCTGGGTCGGCGACGCCAGGGGCGGCGTGTCGGTCGTGCGGGCCGGCCGGGTCGTGCAAACCATCGACCCGATCAGCAGCGATAGCACGCCGATCACCGATATCGAACAGGTTGCGGGTCGCATTTTTCTGGTCGCGGAAGGCGCCGGTATTCTCGAAGTGGTCGGAAGCAATGACGATAATCGCCTCGAACTGATTGCCGGAGCGGATATCGGCGTCCAGAATCTGTCAGCGCAGGGCGCGGACGCCTGGGTCGCCGCATCGACGGGGCTGTACCGGCTGGCATTGTATCCATCGCCGCAAATTCAAAAAATCTCCGACAGCGTCGCGCGCACACACTCCGACGCCGACGGCAATCTGTGGGTGTCGAATGATCTCAACGAGATCGGCATCTGGCGTGACGGCAAGGTGGAAGCGCACGCGACGATCGATTCGCCAAATCCGGTCATCAATATTGCAACAGGTCTCGATGGAACGGTGTGGGTCGCAACCGAGAGCGAGTTGTTCAGCTTTGACGGAAGGTCGGCAGTGGTCAGCGGCGCCGCCAGGGACGTCAAACGCTACGATGGCATCGACGAAGTATCGTCATTGTTCGTCGATCGCGAAAACACCCTTTGGTTGTCGAGCAAGTCGCGACTGATTCGCTTTCTGGGCGACAGGTTCCGACACTACAGATTGAAAACGGCGGCCGATTCGGAAACCGTGTGGTCGATCAGCGAAGACATCCAGGGCAGGTTGTGGTTTGGCACCCAGACCAAGCTGATAGTTCGCGAGGCCGACGAAACGCTCAAGGTTATCGGTCCGAAACACGGCATTCCGCGCGGCGCCGTTCGCGACCTGATCAGCGATGGTGCCGGCAATCTCTGGGTGGGAGTTCGCGGCGAAGGCCTCTACAAACTGAATACCGAAACGCTCCGATCGGAATTGATCGATGGCACCGCGGGACTGGAGATCCTGGACATCGCGCACGCCGGCAGCGGCCAGATCTGGTTTTCCACGCTGAGCTCGGGCGTTCATCGTTACGATCCTCAGGATCGCAGCATGATGCGATTTTCCCCGCCGCGCGATACCACGGTCTACTCACTCGACGTCTGGGCAGATGGCAATGTCTGGTATGGCGCCGACGAGGTCGGACTGGTGCACCTGTCGCGCGAAGACAATGGCGGGTTCCACCAGGTCATCTTCGACCGGCAACACGGATTGCAGCATGTGCTGTTTGACCACATTCGACTGACAGGAGAAAACGAAGCCTGGGTAGCCACCGAAGAGGGAGGGCTTTATCGATTCGAATCCGGTACGTTCACCAATATCGGTGCTGCAACGCCGCTTAAGGATCAAACCGTCTATCTCGTGGAGCCGCTGGCGGACGGTTCCCTGGTCGTCGGTGGCGAACAGGGCCTGTACCAGATCGTTCCAGGCACTGGCCGAATAGCGCATTACCACCAGCTCGTCGGCTTTATGGGCATGGAAACCAACGTGCATGCCTCGTTCATCGATTCCAGAAATTTCCTGTGGATCGGTACCGTCGACGGTGCGACCCGCATGGATATTTCCCAGCCAATGCTGGAAAACATCGAGCCCACACCGCAAATTATCAGCATGGAAACCGAACTCGAGCGCATCGAGCTCTCGGACGTTATCGAATTCAATCCACAGCGGCGCGGCGTTTTTGTCGAGTTCGCGGCCGTCTCGCTGTTGAACCCGGGCAGCATCGAATACAGCTACATGCTGACCGGTATGGACGATGGCTGGGGTGCCGCAACCTCCAACCGGTCCGTCAGCTACTCGAGCCTTCGTCCCGGTTCCTACGAATTCCTCGTCCGGGCGCGTTATCCCGGTGGCGAATGGAGTCAGAGAGTCGATCGCCGGCAGTTTACCGTGCAACCCTGGCTTTGGCAGCAGCCATGGTTCCTGCTACTCGCCATCGCCGTCGTGCTGCTGACAATTCGAGCCGTTCTGATCTACCGAACCCGGCACATGGAGCAGCTGAACGAAACCCTGCGCGCGCAGGTTGTCGAGAGGACACTATCCATAGATCAGGCACGACAACACCTGCAGCTCAGCAACGAAAAATTGTCGCGCGAAATCCTGGAGCGTCAGAAGGCGGACAAGGCGCGTGCCGAGGTCGAGGCGCGCTTCCGCCAGGCGTTCGAGAACGCACCCATCGGCATGGGTTTGCTGGACAGCGACGGCAAACTGTTCGATGCGAATCCGGCGCTCAAGAACATGTTCTGGCCGGGTGGCTCGAAACCGGCTGAAGTGCTGTTCCCCGCGACGATCGCCGAGGAAGATCGCGATGGCTTCGTTGAGGCGTACCAGAAGCTCACGTGCGCCGAGCTCGCCAGCCTGGACGAGAAACTCCGCTGCCTCAATGAGTCCGGTGAGATCCTGCAAACAGTCGTCAACCTGTCGGCAGTGCGGTCCGAAACAGACAGCTTCCTCTATGCCGTGCTGCAGGTTCAGGATGTAACGGAATCGCGCAAGCTCACCGATCAGCTCGAATACCAGGCGAGCTACGACGAGCTCACCGGCCTGCTCAACCGGCGTTCGTTCGAGACGCAGCTGACGCGGGCGTGGGAAAGAGGCGATAAACGCAAGAACCCGAGCTACCTGATGTTCATGGATCTCGATCAGTTCAAAGTCGTCAACGATACGTCCGGACACGCAGCCGGTGATCAGTTGTTGAAGAGTGTCAGTGAAATTCTGCTGGAGAACGTGCGTGCCGACGATATCGTGTGCCGTCTCGGTGGCGACGAATTCGGCATCATCCTCTGGGAATGCCCGACGGAGGTGGCTATACGTATTGCCGAATCCATTCGCGCGAACATCGAAAGTTTTCGCTTTCACTGGGATGCCGAAACCTACCGTATCGGGGTCAGTATCGGCGGTTTGCCGATCGACCCGCGAGCGGGCGATATCGGCGAACTTCAGCAGCTGGCGGATGCCGCCTGCTATGCGGCCAAGGAGGCGGGACGTAATCGGGTCCACATGGTGGCCGGCGATACGGACTCGGCGCGCATGCATCGCGGTCAGGTGCGCTGGGTTCAGCGGCTCCGCGAGGCAATGGACAGCAATCGTTTTGCCATATACGCCCAGGTCATCAAGCCACTCGCGGAAAATGTTCAGGAACCGGAGAAACTGGAAATACTTCTGCGAATGCGCGACCCGGAAACGCGCAAATTAATTCCGCCCGGCGCATTCCTGCCGGCGGCCGAGCGCTACGGGCTGAGTAAGGAACTCGACGAATGGGTTGTGCGAAGCCTGCTCGACACACTTTTCATTCACCAGTCTTTTCAGGCCGAGCACCGCAAGTATTGGATCAACCTGTCGGGAACCAGTATCGGCGATAAGCGATTCGCGTCGTTCCTGAAGGATGCGATCAAACGGTCTCCGCTGCCGCCAGGGACCATAAATTTCGAGATTACCGAAACGGCGGTGATCCGAAGTGTCGCCGAGGCGGGCAAGCTGATGTCAGAACTGCGCGAGATGGGCTGCAAATTTGCGCTGGACGATTTCGGCAGTGGATTATCGTCATTCAGCTATCTCAAGAAACTGCCGGTCGATTATCTGAAAATCGACGGCATGTTTATTCGCGACATCGTTCAGGACAAGACGGACAGGATCTTCGTCAAATCGATTATCGATATCGGACATACTCTGAACATCAAATCTATCGTCGAATTCATAGAGAATAAGGACATGCTCGAGGTGGTTCGCGAACTGGGCGCAGACTATGCGCAGGGATTCGCACTAGGCAGACCGTTCGTGCTGGCTCCGCAATTTCCAAAAATCGTCGCGGCGGGTACGAATACCGTTGCAGTCAGCACTCAGGCAGGATGAGCAATGCAATGATCAATACATCGGACACCGTGGCGTCGGCCAAGAAAATCGCGCAATCAATCGCGTCGCTGCCGCCATTGCCTGCGACAGCGCAGGAGATTCTTACCTGTTTCGGCGATGAATTCATCGACGCCAACAAGGTATCGAGCGTTGTCGAGGGCGATCCCGGAATCTGTGCGCGACTGCTCGGGCTGACCAACTCCGCCTATTTCGGGCTGGCCGAACCGGTGACAAGCGTTCACGAGGCCATTTTGCGGGTTCTTGGCGTCGATACGGTGCGCTCGCTGGTGCTGGCGATGGCGATTCAAAGATCTTTCAACAGCAAGGATTGCCCGGCCTTCGATACCGAGCGGTTCTGGATAAGCTCGCTGCAAACGGCGGAATGTTGCAAAAAAATCGTGGCAGCGGATGAGTCTGCGCCTGTCGCAGTCCGCGATCTGGCCTATTCGACCGGGCTGTGCCACAACCTTGGATTGATGGCACTGGCTCATATTGCGCCGGAGCAATGCAATTCGGTGCTGGCCGCTCACACAGAGAACGGCGAAACGGGCGATCTCGGACGGCAGTTTCTCGATAAATTCGAGACCAACCACAGAATTGTCACATCGGCACTGGCGCAGGCCTGGTCTCTGCCCGAGCTGATGGCGTCGGCGTACCAATACCGTGCCTTTCCCGACCAGGGATCCGGTGGAGTCCTGGGCTACGCCCTGGCCGCAGCGGTCGCAGCGGTTGGAAATGCAGATGTCGACGAGGAGCGCCGCACCGATCTGAGCCGTCACGCGAGTTCGGTTGGAATGGGTAAGGATGATTTGCAGAAATCGGCCTTGATCGGCGACAGGCAAAAGGACCGGATACTGTCGCTCGTCGGCAACATGGCCAATTGAGTTTGCCGACAAGCCTGATCATGCTGCCCGGCGATTCGAAGGTGCAGGTCAGGCTGCCATGAATGAGTCCGCCCGGACAGTGATCAGGACACGCCGGCCCTCCGGCGGATTCATCCACTGATGTATTCGCAAAGCGCCTCGCGATCTGACGCATCGATTGTCCAGCCGAAAGGATCCGGTATCTTGCCTTCCTGGATGTCCAGCAACGCGTCTCGAAGCCGCAATGACACCTGCCCGACAACCGGCAGTTCGAATTTTGTTCCGTCGACCTCACCTATCGTGCCTATCGGCGCCACGATGGCGCCCGTTCCGCAGGCAAACAACTCTTCGCAGCGTCCCCGCCGGATATCGTCCAGGAGCTCGTCGACGGGCATTACTCGTTCGGCAGTTTGCATGCTCATTTGTCTGGCGATAGACAGCAACGAACCACGTGTAACGCCATCCAGAAGGGAGCCGCTCAGCGCCGGCGTATGCAGTGCTCCGTCGATAATCGCCATGAAATTCATGGCCGACAATTCTTCGATATTCTTTCGCGTCGATGGATCGAGCCACAGGGATTGATCGAAACCGTGTGCGACACAATTTTCGTTGGCGAGCAGCGAGGCGGCGTAATTCCCTCCGACTTTCTCGGCACCTGTGCCGCCGCTTGCTGCGCGACAATTCGTTCGCTCTACCATTATGCGAATCGGGTCGGCGTAATATGCGTCGGAAGGACTGGCCAGCAACAAGAAAACAAAATTGTCGCTGCCTTTCACGGCAAAATGAGGGTCGAGACCGAACATGGTCGGGCGCAGGTAGAGCGACTGGCCGCGACCGCCGGGAATCACTTTCGACAGGCCTGACGCGACGGCAGAAAGAGCTTCTGCGAAAAGCGATGCAGGCACCTCCGGCATACGGAGACGCGCGGCCGACTTGGCAAAGCGCTGCCAGTTCAGGTTCGGTCGAAAAAGCATCGGGCGGTCATCACTGGATCGGTAGGCCTTCATACCCTCGAATGCCTGCTGGGCAAACTGCAGCGCCGTTGCAGCCGGATTCACCGCGACCGGCCCGAACGGTACCAACCCGCCGGGCTGCCAGCGTCCGCCGCTAAAATCCGCGCGATACATGACCGGAGCAAGTTCGACGCCGAAAGGTATTTTGGGCGGCAGGCGATAGCCGGCAAGAAGATTCGCTACCTCTTTGTGGTGCGGCATGAGAACAGAATCCTTAGTCTTTCTAAAGTATCGGGCTCAGCAGCCGGGCACCCTTGGCGCCAAGCCGGAAAAGGAAACTTCGCTGCTCCAGCGCATCATGCCTCACCAGCGTTGATGACTGAAAATCATTTTCGAACATCGCCTTCACATCTTCTGCAAGTGTGCGGTCGATCGTCAGCAGAGTGATCTCGAAATTCAGCCGGAATGACCGGGTGTCCAGGTTTGCAGTACCTATTCCGGTTGCGATGTCATCGACAAGAAAGGTCTTCTGGTGCATGAATCCGTCTGTATACCGGTAAAAGCGGATGCCGTTTCCGCCGGTGCGTTGCATATAGGAAAACGAGGCGAGATAGACGAGGAAATGATCGGGATTGGCCGGCAACAGAATGCGTACGTCGACGCCGCGAAGGGCCGCAAGCTGCAGGGCGGCTACGACTTCGTCGTTTGGCACGAAGTAGGGGCTCGCGATCCAGAAACGTTTGGTCGCCGAGTTGATTGCACTGACGAACATCAGGTTGCAGGTTTCCAGCCGGTCGGCGGGACTGCCGGGAACGACCAGCACATCCGCGTCGCCAGAAACCTGTACCTGCCAGTCCAGCTTGTCGAGAACCTCGCCGCTCGCCCAGTGCCAGTCCTCGAAAAATATCAGCTGCAGCGCGTCGGCCGCCGGTCCCTCGACAGAGGCGAAGGTATCGCGCCAGTGTCCTACACGCGGGTTGCGGCCGAGATACTCGTCCCCGACATTGAGCCCGCCCAGAAAGGCGATGCGCCCGTCCGCGACCACGATCTTGCGGTGATTACGAAAGTTGATCTGAAAGCGATTCGACAGACCCTTGGTGGTACGAAACGGCCGGATGTCGATTCCACCTGCACGGCACTCACGCAGATAACGGCCCGAAAGCTTGTGGCTGCCGATCTCGTCGAACAATACATTCACGGTCACGCCGTCCTGCACCTTCCGCAGCAGGTGTTGCTGAAGTTTTCGGCCGAGCTGATCATCCCGCAGTATGAAAAACTGGACCAGCAGGTAATCTTTGGCCGAGTCGATCGCCTCGAAAATTGCCTCGAAAGCCGCCTCGCCATCCACCAGCAGGCGCACTTTGTTGCCGCGTGTAAACGGCAGGTGCGCCAGCAGCTCCAGCGAGCGCAACGTACCGCGCGCATCCGGCAACGTGCTCCGAACGCCATCGCAGAATGAGTTAACTTGCCGGATTACATCGGCATGCTCGGAATCGAGCATGCGACGTGAGCGGACGTAGCCCAGAAAGCGATTGCGGCCGAAAACAAAATAAAAAGGCAGGGCGATCAACGGGGCCGAGATCAGTGCGATGGCCCAGGCAGTCGAACCCTGGGATGACCTTGCATTGAATACGGCATGTATGGCGGCATAGATGCCGGCAATCTGCAGCAGCGCATAGATGGCCGCCGCGAGTCCCAGCGTCGAGGGCTCGGTGAGGGCTTCAACGAGGGAATCGTGCTTCATGCGATCTGCCTGCCACAAGCAAGTCAGCTCAGGGTATTGTCTCTTTGACGGTCGGGCAAGGGCGGTTTGTACGTGCTTCCATTCCCGGTGTATCTTGCACTACTGGCAGTAGCGCGCCGCAATTCCAAGGGAGACCGATATGGCCGACATAGATGATCTGTTACAGGAGCTGAAGCAGAAGCGTGATCAGATTCGTGTCCGGATGCATCTCGCATCGAAAGAATTGCAGGACGAATGGGTCGATCTGGAGAAGAAAATGGACGACTTCTCGAAACGCGCGCGCCTGAAGGAAACGGGTACCGGAGTCAGCAAGGCACTGGGCACCGTCGGTGACGAGCTGAAAGCGGGTTACAGGCGAATCCAGCGCGCCCTCAAAGACGACTGATAGCCCCCGATGCACCGTCCGGACCTCGTTTGTCATCGATGGCGGCGGAGCTCGAAGAATCTGTAATCTGAAATTCAAAGTTCGAGTTGCGGCAGCCGCGCGTCTGTTGGCCCTGCTGCCGGTTGCCTGCGCTTCGCTGACTGGATGCGACCGCGAGGCTCCGCCGCCGCCCGAGGTAACGGCAGACGGAACGGTTTATCACGGGGTCGGGATGGAAAATAGCCGGATAGCGGCGTTTCTCGGTATCCCGTTCGCCCGACCGCCGACAGGCGCTCTGCGCTGGGCTCCGCCACAACCGGCAGCTGAAGCGGAGCATTTTCAAGCGGACAGCTTCGCGCCAGCGTGTATGCAGGGCGACCACCTGGTTCGCTGGTACCGCAATCTGATCTCGGGCTTTGGCGGCGATCCCGACTCGTTCGACAGTCCGTCGGTCGGCGAAGACTGTCTTTACCTCAATATCTGGACACCGCAGCCCGAGGCTGCCGGGTCTCTGCCGGTCATGGTGTGGATTCACGGTGGCAGCAACAAGAGCGGCTGGTCGTACGAGCCGAACTATCACGGTGAGAAACTCGCGGGCAGAGGCGTCGTCGTTGTCAGTATTGCCTACAGACTGGGAGTCTTCGGATTTTTCCCGCACCCCGAACTTGAGATGAGCAATTTCGGACTGCTCGACCAGATGGAGGCGTTGCGATGGATAAAGAGGAATATTCGTTTCTTCGGCGGTGATCCGGACAATGTCACGGTTTTCGGTGAATCGGCTGGCGCAGACGATATCGGTAGCCTGATTGTGTCGCCCATGAGCCGAGGCCTTTTCCATCGCGCCGTACATCAGAGCGGAGGATCCGGCGTACTTATCACTGCATCGAAAGCTGATGTCGCGGCGCTCGGTTCCGCGCTTGGCACAAAGCTCGGCCAGAACGGCTCGCTTGCTGCGTTACGCAGCACGTCGGCTGACGAAGTACTTGCAGCGACGGATTCAGTTTTCGCGGACTACTACTTCGAACCGCTCATCGACGGCCACAGCCTCCTCGAACCACCGCTGGCTTCACTGGCTCGGGCAGACATCGCGCCAATCGACCTGGTCATCGGCAGTAACAAAAACGAATGGCTGATGTATCTCGACGGAAGTTCGGGAGATGCCGGGTTGGCGCAGTGGCTTGCGGACAACGGCAACGGCAACACGACACTGCTTCTTGCGATGGCCGGCGAGCGACGGGCGCCACTGAATGCGCTGGACCGGCTGGCATCCGCAAACGATTTTGCGTGCCCGTCGCTCGCACTTGCCGATGCTGTCAATCGAGCTGGAGGTCGTGCGCGAGCTTATTATTTTTCGCGCCAACGCGACGGCGAGCGCGGCGAATCCATGGGTGCATACCACGGCGCCGAGATACCCTACATATTCGATTCGCATGACAGTTGGCTGCCCACGAATTCGAGCGATCGCGAACTGACGGAGACAATGGGGCGGTTCTGGACGGAATTCGCGGGCAGCGGTGTTCCACATGCCGAATGGCCGGTATTCAGTCTGGATGATTTCGAGGTGCAGCAGTTTGACAGCCCGAGCCGGATTGTTCGGCATCCGGACGCCGATCTCTGCGCTATCCTGATGCCGCAAGTTGCATGGAGCGACAGTGAATAAAGCAGCCCGGCCTGACGAAAAAAAAATCGATCGCACGATGTTCGCCGCGACCGTGGCGACGATTCTGCTGCTATGCGTTCCGGTTGCGCTGGCGCCGGTGCGGTCTGCCGACCTTATTACACAGGCGTATGCCGCAATTACCGGCCGGTTCGGCATTCTGTATCTGCTGTACGGAATCGGCACACTCGGTTTTCTCCTCTACCTTGCATTCGGTCGTTTCGGAAAGGTTGTACTCGGCGGCCGTGATGACCATATCGAATTCCCGACTCACAGCTGGGTAGCCATGCTGTTCTGCGCCGGTGTCGGCGCGGGACTGCTTTATTGGGCAGTCATCGAATGGGGTTACTACATCGATGCGCCGCCGTTCGGCCTCGAGCCACGTTCGGCCGAAGCAATCGAATGGTCGGCGAGCTACGGCCTCTACCACTGGGGGTTGACGGCCTGGGCCCTGTATTGCCTGCCGACGCTGGCGATCGCCTATCCTTACTACGTACGCAAGATCCCGTACCTGCGTTTAAGTACCGCGTGCAATGAATTACTGCCGAACGGCGTCAACAGTCGCCGCGGTCGCCTCATCGACTTCCTTTACATGCTAAATCTCATCGGCGGAACAGGGACGTCGCTCGGACTATCCACGCCGATGATCGCGGCAAGTTTCGCCAGGATGACGGGCATGAGTCACGATTTCCTGCTCGAAGTCAGCGTCGTCGTTTTCTGCATAGCTATTTTCGGTACCAGCGCCTGGCTCGGCTTGCAGAAAGGATTTCGCCGCCTGGCAGACATCAATATGATCGTCGCGCTGGCGCTGTTGTTTTTCGTGCTGGCTGTCGGTCCGACATTGTTCATTCTCAAGACCGGCCTGAACAGCATAGGCCTCGTGGTGCAGAATTTCGTCAGGCTCAGTAGCTGGACAGACCCGGTCGGCAACAGCGGTTTCGTGGAATCCTGGACGGTTTTCTACTGGGCCTGGTGGATCGCGTACGGGCCGTTTGTCGGCATCTTCGTGACAAGAATCTCCCGCGGCAGAACCATACGCCAGGTGATCGGCGGAATGCTGACCTTCGGCAGTCTTGGCGCGGCGATGTTCTTTATCGTTCTTGGCAACTACGCGCTGCACCTCGAGCTGAGTGGTCTGCTACCTGTAACCAGCCTGATGAAAGAACCGGGCGAAGCGGCAGCAATAGCCGAAGTGTTCATGACCCTGCCTTTAGGCTACCTGGCGTTGGCAGCATTTTTCGTCGTCGCCGTCGTGTTTCTTGCAACGACCTACGACTCCGCCTCGTATACGCTGGCTTCTGTGTCGACGGCGCGGCTGGAGGCGGGCGAGAACCCGCTGCGATGGAACAGGGTCTTCTGGGCCTGCGCGCTCGGCGTGCTGCCCATTACATTGATGTTTGTCGACGGCGGACTGAAGGTCGTCTTGTCTGCGACAATCGTCGTATCACTACCCTTGCTGCTGGTGGGTGTGCTGATGGCAATGTCGCTGATTAGGTCCCTGCGCGCCGATCATCCCCGGTAGCGGGTTTCGTGTCGCCTGCCGGAAAAAGGTGCCGGGTCTATTTTCCTTTTCCGCGGCACCTTTTTCCGATCGCGCCCTGTAGGAGCCTGCATTGCAGGCGACACGATGTGCGGCGCGGCTACTTTTTCTTCCAGTTGCCTGCGGCGTCCTGGTAATAGTTCCCGGCCGCAGTACGTTCTACCGCCAGTTCGTAGAACCGATAGGCAACCTGCACTAGCGTCGTGCCAGTTTTCTGTGCCGTGGCTTCGAATTCAGCCTTACGTTTTGCGTTGACTTCGGCGATGAGAGCATTGACCTCCGCGCTGGCCGGGGTCTTGACCGCAGCCAGGTAGCCGCTGTTGGCCTCGCCAACCAGGCCTTGCTCTTTCGCCGTACCGATATCAATTGCCCATGCGGTCTGCAAAACGAGGCTCATAAGAATCGCTGTAAATAGTTTTTTCATGCCAGTAATCCTCAGAATAATTCGCTGTCTTCGTCGAAGAGGCTCTTGAGCTCCTTATCGACCTGGACCCGGATCTCGTGTTGAATCTTGACGTTGAGATTGATTTCAATCGGCTCTTTTGGCGCCGCAAGCTGCACGGTGGGTGAACAACCAGCAAGAGAGGCAAACAAAACAAGCAAAACGGATAGTTTTTTCATGGCCATGCAAACCTCTGTAAGTGCCTCTGTGCCAGCTTAACCGATGCTCACGGCGCGCGGAAGCGGCACCTTCTAGTTCGTACTCTTTCTCTTCAAAACGTCTTCTATAGCTCGCGTTGCCTGCAGGCTTCGAAGTAGTTGCGGAATGTTGTTCTCAACGCCGAGATTCAGGATCACGGGTTGAAGCGCATCCATGTCGGGGTTGATTCCACTCATCCGCATTTTCAGTTTGAGGTCGCCGGCTTCGGTGTAATTCACGTCGGAAGTCAACGAATCGAACTGAAAATTATTCAATGCGCGGGAAACCATGTTGATCTCGGCATTCAGCCCGGCGGCGTCGCCCGCCTTGTAGCGGATTATGCCGCCCGGCGCGTCGCTTTCCAGCCTGCCACCGGAAACGGTTATGGTCTTTTCGTTTATCGTCACTGGAATTCGCCCGGAAACACTGCCACTCAATTCAACGTCCTCGAATTCTGCGAGATCGACCATGAACTGCAGCTGAATCGACTGCGGGCGCAGCATTATGTTATTGGACGGCTCATTCACAGCAAAGTCGAACGGGTCGGCGGAGATTTTTCCGCCCAGTGCGGACATGCTCAGATCCTGCACGGCCAGACGCAGGCCGGCGAGGTCAACGTCATACCGGGCGCTCAGGTCGGTAATGGGTATGCCGACATCCACGAGGGCGATACCGATAGTTGAAGGGTCTATCCGGGCAGTTTCGCCGCTGATTGCTGTCGCTGACAGACTGGTGGCAAGGCCGGTAAATGCAATGTCGTTATAGAAGCCGGACAGGCCGCTCAGTTGTTGTGTGACCGTAGCACGGGTCCGGAATTCGCTTTCCGTGCTTTCCCAGCTTATGTTTGCCGATGCGGCCCAGCTGCCGGCGACGATATCCCATGCATGCGGCCATTTCTTCAGCCTTTCCGACAACTTTTGCAGGCCAAAAAGCAGGGTAGCATCCTGAACGGTCAGCGAGCCTTTGCCGGACTTGAGGTCGTGCGATGCTTCGATTTTTGCAGTCAGGGCCTGTTTGTTGCTGGACAGCTCGAATGACGTCGACAGTAAGCCGTCGCGGAGGCTCGCGGTACCGTTTATGCCCGGAGCAACGATGCCCATGTCGTCCCAATCTATGGAAGCCGCTCGGGCCGGCGTTGAGAAAATCGCATCCAGGGACGATGCACTGTTGCGCACTTTGAACGAACGGACGGACACGGGCAGCGAGGCCCGGAGTCCCGAGCCGTTCTCAAACGATTCCACCCCGAGATCTGATTTCGCAATGTCGGCGTCCCACCCCTTGTCGTTGATGACGAGACTTGCACCGCTGACTGCGACTGCCGCAACCGACGCTGCTCGCAGGCTCCCCGAGACGATGTTGTCGAGCGTTAACTTCGTATCCGGGCCGAACTCGATGCGCGAAACATCGCCTATGGTTGCCTTGATCTGCGTGGACAAGGAAGCACCACCCACGCTGGAATCGCCGAATCGTACGGGCGCGTTTACGACCGCAAAGTGCAAGGAACAATGAATGCCGGATTGACAGGACAGGTCCTTTATTCTCCCTTCTGCGGCAGCAATGAAATCAGTACTGATGTTCAGCCGGCTCTCGGGGATCGATGCAGTCCAATCCAATGACGGGTATTCGAAGCCGATTTTTGCTGCGGCGCTCTCGGTGACGCGAATTTCGAGCATCATTTCGGGTGTCATAGCGTAGGCAGCCCTGCCATTGCCGGCAATATCAAATTCCGCGCCAAGCACAAGGGGACGGTCTGCCGTGTCATGGATGGTAATCGCTAACGGGCCAGACAGTTGCGCGTCCAATGCGGCAAGTTCTCGCGGCAGCATGTCGGCTGACTGCAGCATCGGAAGCCATGACGACAAACCTATGCTGCCGGTTCCTTCGACAATAAATTTGGCATCGCCCCTCGCAATATCCAAGGTCAGATCCAGTGCGCGCGACCCGCCATCAATCCCGGCATTCATTGTTGCACGATGACGGTTGTCGCCTGCCGGCTCGATTTCGATATTGACGTCGATGCTGTCGATGCCGAAGGCGAGTTGCTGGCGAAAATCACTCGATCGCCACAGCAGATTCTGCACCGGCGGGACGTTTGTCATCGTCAGCCGGTTCAGCGTCACCGTGGTGTTCGGCACAAGCTGCGGAAGTTTCAGGACGTCCTGCAATAGTCGCGAAACCTGCAGCGGTTCGTCTGCAGTGTCTGCCGACCGGATCGTAAGCGCCCCGATCGAAATGAGTTCCATTCGGAAGCTGGGAAAACTTAACGGGAAAGAGACATTCGACAGTTCGTATAAGCTGCCGTCGTCCTGCATCAGCACGAGCCATGACAATATGACGTGATCGGCTGCCAAGGTATCAATTGACAGCTCGGTCGCGGTGAATCCGTATTCACTGAGCGCGGAATTCGCAATCTCGCGCACGATGGCTTCGCGCTTGTAGGTAATGATCGCGGCAATGATTGCCATACCGATCGCTACGAGCAGAAGATATTTCAGGTACTTCAATGGATAGCATCGCCACGGTTAAGCCCAGGACCCGAAGCGTATCAATAAGACATACGAATGAGTGCATTTTTCGAGCAAAAATTAGGGTCGCCTCACCGGAGCCCTTTCTCTGCCACTCGGCGCTGCGGAAATCAGAATCGCATCGTGCCGGTCAGCGTCACGGTCAGGGGATTGCCGTAACAGCCGATGACGGATCCGTCGACCGTCCCGAAATTGTAGTCTGCTGCCACGTATTCTTCGTCGGTCAGGTCGGTGTTTACGGACTTGCCGTGGCGGCAGCACCGCCGCTGTTGCTGGCGACTTCACACACAATCAATCGTCGCGCGTAATTCCTCCGCCGGTATTCCACATGCTGGCGCCGCAACTTGACCGTATTCGGTAACGCTGTGATATCTTGCCTGCGCGAATTGAACGGTAAAATCTAGCGGGTTCGTCGTTATGAACAGCAACAACAGCGCAAGGCGTGAAACAACGATAAGGGATCTCATTGCACGGCAAAAGCCGGGCTGGTCGCTTGACCAGCGCTTCTATACGGACCCGGAAGTTTACCAGCTCGAACTCGACCGGATCATTACAAAAAACTGGATTCTGGCGGGCCATCAATCGCAGCTGCCGAAACCCGGCGATTTTCGCGTAATCAAAGTCGCGAATGAATCTGCAATCATAGTAAGAAACAAGGACGGTGAGCTGAAAGCGTTTGCGAACGTATGCCGTCACCGCGGTTCGCTTGTTTGCCTCGAGCAAAGCGGCAACAAGCGCAAGTTCGAGTGCCCGTATCACGGTTGGGTTTACGATACCGACGGAAATCTGTTGGCTGCGCGAAATATGCCGGACGACTTCGACAAGAAGAGTCACTCGCTGCACCCGGTGTCGCTGGATAACGTGCACGGATTGCTGTTCATCGCGTTTTGCGACAATCCGCCGTCGCTGGAAGGCGCCAAACGCGACCTCGCCGAACCGATGGCGATTTTCGATTTTCCGAACCTTAAAGTCGCGGCGCAGAAAAGCTATCCGATCGCAGCCAACTGGAAGCTGTCGATAGAAAATTACCAGGAGTGTTATCACTGCGCGACCGCACATCCCGACTACGCGAAAATGCACACGCTGATGCTCGATCCGGCAAAGCGCGAACGCGTGCAGGGGCACATGCTGGAAAAGATGGAATCCTGCGGCATCAAGAACCTGTTTTACGATTTCATCGATACCAAGGCGAGGCCCGGGGAGCAGGGCTACGGTTATGGCCGAACCGCGATGTTCGAAGGGTACGTCACCGGCAGCAGGGACGGCCAACCGATTGCACCGTTGCTCGGCAATATCAAAGACTACGATGGCGGCGCGTCGGACTTTTCCTTCGGGCCGTTCTCCTTCCTGCTCGCCTACAGCGACCATGTCGTCGCCTACGTGTTCACGCCGGTAGACAAAGATCACTGCCAGTGCGAGATCTACTGGCTGGTTCGCGGCGATGCCGTCGAAGGCAAGGACTACAATCGCGACGAACTCATGTGGTTGTGGGACGTCACCACGTACGCCGACGAGAAAATTATCGTCAACAACTGGAAGGGCGTAAATTCGCGTTACTACCGACCCGGCCCGTTCTCCGGAATGGAACGCGCCGAAAGCATCTACGTCGACTGGATCTTGCAGCAGCTGCGCGCCTGACGAAGGCGCAATGCCGGCGCCGCGCCGGGTATGCGTCGCGTTCGATTTTCGGACTCACACTCCGCACACACCGCCGCGTCGCCGGCCACAAACATCGGAAGCGCGTACCACGATCTGTCCAGGGCGACACAGCGGCATGCCCAACCGAGCGAGTTCTCCTTGTCCGAGCGAATTGGGCATGCCGGTGGGGCGCCTGGCGCACTCGACGCTGTCTGCGGCGCAGGTTTCAAAAAGAATGCTAGCCGGACTGGCGCTGGGCGCGGCGCGATACCCACCAGGCGATGAGCACGCCGGTCGAAACGAACAGGATGATGAGCGTTGCGAGTGCGTTGATGTCCGGCGTGACGCCGAGTTTGACCTTTGAGAAGATCAGCATCGGCAGCGTGCTGGCGCCGGGGCCGGATACGAAACTGGCGATAACGAGGTCGTCGAGCGACAAGGTGAAGGCGAGCAACCAGCCGGCGATCATCGCAGGTGCAATCAGCGGCAGAGTGATATCGAAGACGACGCGCAGCGGCCTGCCGCCGAGGTCCATCGCGGCTTCTTCCAGCGATTCGTCCATGGCCGACAGCCGTGATTGCACGATGACCGCGACGTAGGCCATCGCGAAGGTGGTGTGCGCGATGGTGATCGTGCCGAAACCGCGCTGCGCCGGCCAGCCGATCAGTTGTTGCAGGCTGACGAACAACAACAATAACGACAGGCCGGTGATGACTTCCGGCATGACCATCGGCGACGTAATCATGCCGCTGAACAACGTGCGGCCGCGGAATCGACCAAAGCGGGATAGCGCCATGCCGGCCATCGTACCGAAGATCGTCGCCAACGTAGCAACTGTAAACGCAATTCGAAGACTCAGAAACGCCGATTCGAGAACCTGGTCGTTGCGCAGCAGTTCTCCGTACCAACGCGTCGAAAATCCTCCCCAGACGGTGGCCAGCCGTGAGTCGTTGAACGAATAGAAGATGACCGAGGCGAGCGGTATGTACAGAAACGCGTAACCGAACGCGAGTATCGAAAGTATGAACCGCGAGCGCTTTTTCATGCCGCGCCCTCCGCATCCCTGGCCTGACTACGCTGCAGGAACACGATAGGAACGACCAGCAACAACAACAGCACGATCGCAACGGCCGACGCCAGAGGCCAGTCGCGGTTGACGAAAAACTCGTCGAACAACACGCGGCCGATCAGCAACGATTCCGGACCGCCGAGCAGGTACGGGATGACGTACTCCCCCATCGCCGGTATGAATACCAGCAGGCACCCGGCGATGACACCGGGGCGCGCCAACGGCCAGGTAACGTCCCAGAACGCCTGCGAGGGATGTGCGCCAAGATCCTGAGCGGCTTCGACGAGGTCGAGATCCATGCGTTCGAGCGTGGCGTACAGCGGCAGCACCATGAATGGCAGGTAGGAGTAGACAAGGCCGATGTAAATCGCGAAGTCCGTGTACATGAAGCCGATCGGCTTATCGATCAGCTGCAACCACATCAATACGTTGTTGATGACGCCGTAATTGTTCAGCAGCCCCATCCATGCGTACACGCGCAGCAGGAAAGAAATCCAGAATGGCAAAATAATCAATAACAACAACAAGTTACGCGTCGATTCACCAGCTCGTGCGATACCGTATGCCATGGGAAAACCGAGCGCGAGGCAAAACAGTGTCGCCACTGCAGCCATGAAAACCGACTTCAGGTACGTGACTGCGTACAGCTTGTCAGTCAGCAGGAACTTGTAGTTGTCGGCGGTAGCCGAGATTCCTCCATCGTCGTCAACGAAGGGCGTAAAAGGCGGCTGCGCGATAATCGGATCGGCAAGACTGATTTTAAGAATGATGGCGAAGGGCGCCAGGAAAAAAATCAGCAGCCAAAGGTAAGGAATTGCAACGGCAAATTGCTGCCAGAGTTTGTCGCTACGAAGTGCTGTGACAGTGGACATGCCGGTCAGTCCACCAAAATGACGCTGCTGCGCGGGCGCCAGGAAATGAACACTTCGTCATTCCATTCGAGAAATCGCTCGGCCGAGCGGCGGCGATTCTGCGCACTGACCTGCACGATTTTTCCGCCCGGGAGCCGGATACGGTACAGCGACAGGTTTCCGAAATACCCCAGGTCCTCGACCACGCCGGACAGGCGGATGTCTTCGGTATTTTCCGGCTCGTTCTGGCTGATAAAAATCTTTTCCGGCCGAACCGCAACGCACACGGTCGAGCCCCGTTTCGGCGGGTCCTCGGACAAAGCCGAAAGGTCACTCGCCGTTTCCTCGCAATTGATGCGCACCCGTTCGCCATCGATATCGACGATCGTTCCCTCGAACATGTTGATCGTGCCAATGAAGTCCGCAACGAAACGGCTGGTAGGGTACTCGTACACTTCTTTCGGCGTTCCGACCTGCATGAATCGACCCCTGTCCATGACGGCGATCCGGCTGGACAGAATCATCGCTTCTTCCTGGTCGTGCGTGACCACGACAAACGTGATTCCTAGTTTGTCCTGGATACTCATCAGTTCGAACTGCGTGTGTTCGCGCAGTTTCTTGTCCAGCGCAGCCAGTGGCTCATCCAGCAACAGCACCTTCGGGCGCTTGACCAGGGCCCGCGCAAGCGCAACGCGTTGCCGCTGTCCGCCGGACAACTGGTCCGGCTTGCGTTTCGCGAAGGTCTCGAGTTGCACCAGCTTCAGGATGTCGTCGACGCGGCGTGTGATCTCGTCGCGTGCAACGCGGTCTTTTTCGAGGCCGTAAGCTACGTTTTTTTCGACCGTCATGTGCGGGAAGATCGCGTACGACTGGAACATCATGTTGACCGGCCGTTCGTACGGGGGTTGCTCGGTCACATCGACGCCGTCGATGAATATCCGGCCCTTCGTCGGAGTTTCGAATCCGGCGAGCATTCGCAGCAGCGTCGTCTTGCCGCAACCGGAACCGCCGAGAATAGAGAACAGCTCACCCTTCTGAATCGCAAGGCTGACGGAATCGACTGCGGCGAAATCGCCGAAGTATTTGCTCACGTCCTGGATTTCGATGAACGGGCCGTTGCCCTTGTTGTCGCCAGTCATATTGTTTTTGTTCTCAGGGCTTGTGTATTCAGATGCCGCTTTTCACTCTGGCAAATACGCGCGTTCGCGGGCGCTCTCTTTTCGGATCGACGGTCAGGATAGGGAACAGGACTTTCCAACCTTCCTCTGTCGGATAGATCGCCGGATTGCTCAGCAGGTCGGGGCGCATGAACTCGCGCGCGCCTTTGTTTGAATTTGCGTAGTTCACGAAATTCGAAATATCTGCAGCAATGTCCGGGCGGGTAAGAAAATTGATGAAGGCATAAGCATTGTCTTTGTGCGGGGCGTCGGCGGGAATGTAGATGCCGTCGACCCATAGCCCGGAGCCTTCTTTCGGCAACGTATAACGAAGCTCAATCGAAATGCCGGCTTCCTTCGCCCGCAGCGCTGCCTGCACATAGTCCCCGGACCAGCTCATAGCTACGCAGACCTCTTTGTTGGGGAGGTCCATCATCATTTTCTGGTTGCTGAAGTAGCGGACGTACGGACGCACGGCTTTCAGCGCTTGCTCCGCTGCAGCCAGGTTTTCATCGTCGACGGCATTCGGATCCCGGCCGAGGTACGCCAGTACCATCGGAATGAGGTCGGTCGGGCCGTCGAGGAAGCTAACGCCGCAATCGGCGAGTTTCGATATGACCGCCGGATCGAAAAGGACATCGGCGCTGTCCATCGGGTGATCCGGGAGGCGCGCGCGAACCATCTCGACATTCCAGGCATAACCGGTAGAGCCCCAGTGATACGGCATCGAGTAGCCGACGGTTTTTTCATAAGAATCGGTGCGCGCAATGATTTCGCGGTCGAGGTACTTCACGTTCGGGATCTTGGAATAGTCGAGTTTTTCGTAAACGCCGATCGGCGTCAGTCGCGACGAAAACTGGCTGCTGTGCACCACAACGTCGTAGCCGCTGTTGCCGGCCAGCATTTTGACATCGATGACTTCCGACGAATCGTAAAGGTCGTAATTCACCTTGATGCCGTACTCGGCCTCGAACTTCTCGATAGTGTCGGGTGCGACGTAGTCCGCCCAGTTGTAGACGTTGACCACACGCTCGCTGCTTGCCGTCTCCGCGGTCTTGTCCGTCGTGCAGCCATAAAAGGCCAGGGAAACGATGGCTGCCAGGGCGAGAATCAGTGCGCTATTTCTCATCGTGCCTCGATTTGACCACTCGCATGGTCACAAAACAATTGCCTGAGAACCGCAAAAGGCCTTGATGGTTCGCTGGTGCCGCGGCAAATCGCCGAAAGGCGAACGCCACCCATGATTCGCCGGCGCCCCGCCGTGTATGTGCCCCGCTCAAATATCGGATTCGCAGGTCACATACGCCGCCGCGCCGCCGGCTGCAAACAGTGGCGGTCCGTACCACGATCTGTCCGGGGCGACACAGCGGTATGCCCAACCGAGCGAGTTCTCCTTGTTCGAGCGAATTGGGCATACCGGTGGGTCGCCGAACGCCACGGATTTCAAGGAGTCGCCTGCGATGCAGGCTCCTACAGGCTATTTTCGACATCGTTGTCGCCTGCGATGCAGGCTTCTACAAAGCACGATTCGTCAATGCCGCTGGGAACCGCCGTTTCGCAAATTACATGCCGTCCAGGCCGCGCTTCAGCAGGCTGCGCGCGATGATCAGGCGCTGGATTTCGCTGGTTCCTTCCCATATACGGTCGACGCGAAGCTCGCGGAAGAAGCGCTCCGCCACGTTCTCGCGCATGTAGCCGCGGCCGCCGAATATCTGCACGGCACGATCGGCGACGCGGTTCGCCATTTCGGAGACATACAGTTTCACCATGGAGCAACGGTTGTGCATGGCCTTCAGGTTCTCGCCACGATCGGAAGCTGCCGCTGCCTCGTAGGTCATCAGGCGCGAGGCCCAGAGTTCGGTCGCGCTGTCGGCGAGCATGAACTGGATGGCCTGTTTCTCGCTCAGTGGCAGACCATCAACCATGCGGCCCTGTGCGAATTCCAGTGCGTCTTCTATGAGCCGGGCCGCAGCACCGCAGCTTCGAGCACCTATCATCAGGCGTTCGTGACGAAACCAGCTGTGCGTGTAGGCCATGCCGTCGCCCGGTTTGCCGACACGCCGCGAGGCGGGCACGCGCACGTTTTCGAACCGGTACGTAGGGTGATGCGCGGCGTAGGTGTGGCTGAACAGCGGCGACGCAATCATCTCGACGCCGTCGGTGCCCTGGTCGACGAGGAACAATGCATCTTCATTCTCGCCGTCCACCT
>Ga0224510_10000719_pt1 | contig 23867 bp, 29 predicted proteins | sample SF_May12_sed_USG_FD_170161 | JGI IMG/M metagenome (GOLD analysis project Ga0224510, IMG submission 170161) | Sediment microbial communities from San Francisco Bay, California, United States - SF_May12_sed_USGS_4_1 | ecosystem: Environmental > Aquatic > Marine > Sediment | place: USA: California... | reverse complement strand
GCGGGCGCAACACGTCCATCGCCCCCTGCCGGGACAGGCCCAGCGCCGTCCATATTTCAGCGGGCGTCATGCGACCGTGATCGCGAAGCAGGTGCAGCAGCTGTTCCTGCTTCGGGCGCAAGACCAGTTTTTCCAGCGGCTTCGCCTGGAGCGTATGAATCCGCAGCCACACCCCTTCGAGTGTTTGGCGAAGCCCCGCCGCACAATATTCCAGCCAGGCAGTCAGATCCTCTCCGGCCTTCCGCACCGCATCCAACGCGGCATAATATCTCGGCCGATCCTCCCAGTAATATTCATCCACCGAAAAAATATGCTGCGTATCGAAGCCGCGCCGGTAGAGTTCCCACAGTGCGAGCGCCCGGCCCGTGCGGCCATTGCCGTCGGCAAACGGATGGATGGCTTCGAAGCGATAATGCAGAATGGCAGAGCTGAGCACCGGCGAAAGCGTTTTGGCAGGCTGGTTCCACCATTCCAGCAACTCGAACATCAGTCCTGACACGGCCTCGGGCGGAGGGGGGCGGTACTGTCCGACCCGAACCGCGATCATGCGATAGGTCCCCGCCTCGCCCTGATCCATCACCTCTTCGGCCAGAATCCGGTGCAAGGCTAGAATGTCCGCATGGCGGATCGTCTTTTTCCCCGCATGCTTCTCCACGTATCGAAGCCCGGCAAAATAATTGAGCACCTCACGCTTATGCCGCACGCCGGACGAAGACAGGTCGCGCCCCTCCTCCAACGCTCGCACCTGCGCGAGCGTCAGCGGGTTGCCCTCGATCGCCGTCGAGGCATGAGCGGTGCGGCTGCGGGTGTCTTTTTGGAGGGCGGGAATCCACGCGAGATCCACCACGGCGCTGTGAATGCGTTCGCGCAACGCCGCCACCTGCTCGACTTCCCCAAGCAGGGCCGGCGTGATGGTGAATTGCGGAACATAGGCCATGAGAAAGGCTAATCAAGAGTCAAGTATAAGTCAAGTTTTGCGTCAACCCCTCACAGCTGCCCACTGAAGGCTTGGTGCAGCAGCGACTTCTTCAGCTCGTCTAGCGCGGCGAGCTTTTGCTGGTAGATGGACTTGAGGCGTTGGGCTTCTTCGTGGAGGTCATCGATTTCTTGGACGATGCTTTTCTGACGATCTAGGGGTGGCAAATCGAAATGCAGGTTGCCCAGATCAGTGTTGCTCAAATTGGGCATCACCGCTCCGCCTGCAATGTTCTCCAGTCTCCGTTTGCAACCTTCCGACCGCAAAAACCGCACAAGGTAGCGTGTATCGCATCGGCTGGAAGGCTTGATAAAAAAACTTCCAGTTCCGCACAACCAACCATCCTCAGCGTCGGTTACCAATGCACAACGTCCCATTTCACCTCGGCGCCCTATGACAATATCACCCGCACGCAGGATGTAGTTTGAAAGTCGACGAGCAGTTGTTTCGGACACCGATTTACGGGGATCGGGTTCAAATCCAGCTTCTGTGATATGAGCAGGGTTCACCAGCGGAATGCCATCTTCGACATAGTCACTCTTATGGAGGAGAGAACCGAACGGGCCAGTGAAGATTCCACCTGTCGCCTTGCTTAGCGTTGTCTCCACCCACCCCTGGCCACGCTGGGTGAAGACGGATTGCAGGTGGCTTTCGAAGAGGGCGCGGGCGTTTTGGAGGTTCTTTTCGGCGTTGGCTTTGGCTGTGGCGAGGCCGTCAAACGCTTCGTCGAGGATGCCGACGATCCTTTGCTGTTCGAGGCGCGGGGGGATACTGATTTTGATCGCCTTATAGGCGTCACCATCTAAATTGCGTATGCCCGTGGAGTGGCTCTGCATCCCCTCTGTGACGCCAGAGAGATAAGTCCAATACAAAAACTTGTGGAGGAAGCGGAAGTCTAGCTCGTGAGGATCGAGAACCCGGAGCGCAGCAGTGAAGTTGCTAAACGAAAAGTCACCATCCTCTTTATCGAACAGAGCAACTCGCCCCACAGGCTGTTTTGGACCACCGCCGGACTTCTCAAGGATGATGTCACCGAATCGGAGGCGGCGTTTTTCAAGCTTCTTCGCTTCCACGTCAAGATATGCGATGTCCGAATCATCCAGCGTTCCATCTTTGGTGAAGTTAGTATTTCGGATGACACCAACATTCACAAAGGGCGGCTTCTCACCCTTCCAGAGTCCATTGGAGAACTGGCAGGCATCATCCAGCGTTTTCGTTCTCCATCCTGCCTTCATAGCAATGCCTTGATATTCCCTAGCACTTCTGCGCTCTCAGCGTCCAGCGCAGTGATTTGGTCCAGGATCTCCTGCGGGCTACGATGCGTGACGACTTCGCCGCCGTTCGGATTCTTCACGGAGAGATCGAAAGTTGTCTGGTCGATGCTCTTGGCGTCTACGGTCCAAGACTTAGGTGAGTCGGCGAAAGTCTTTTGCAGTTTGATGAATTCCTTCAAATCGTCGTCATTCAGCGGGTTGGTCTTGCCGAGGCTGCGCCCTGGGTCGAGCTGGTAGTACCAGACCTTGCGCGTGGGTGCGCCTTTGTCGAAGAAGAGCACCACGGTCTTCACGCCCGCGCCCTGAAAGGTGCCGCCGGGACAATCGAGCACGGTGTGGAGGTTGCAGCTTTCCAGCAACATCTTTCGAAGGCTTACGGAGGCATTGTCGGTGTTGGAGAGAAACGTGTTCTTGATGACCACGCCGCCACGACCGCCTGCTCTGAGCATCTTGAGGAAGTGCTGGAGAAAGAGAAACGCAGTCTCGCCAGTACGAATGGGGAAGTTCTGCTGGACCTCCTTGCGCTCTTTGCCGCCGAAGGGCGGATTGGCTAGCACCACGTTGTAGCGGTCCTTCTCCTGAATGTCGGCCAGATTTTCCGTGAGCGTGTTGGTGTGGATGATGTTTGGCGCCTCGATGCCGTGGAGGATCATGTTCATGATGGCAATGACATAGGCGAGCGACTTCTTTTCCTTCCCATAGAAAGTGCGGGTCTGAAGCGTGGTGAGGTCTTTCGTCGTGAGGTCGCCTTTGGCTTTCAGATAGTCGAAGGACTCGCACAAGAACCCCGCCGAGCCGCAGGCCCCATCGTAGATCTTCTCGCCGAGCTTCGGTTTGACCACTTGCACCATCGCGCGAATGAGCGGGCGCGGGGTGTAATACTCACCGCCGTTGCGCCCGGCATTGCCCATGTTCTTGATCTTGGCTTCGTAGAGATGCGACAGCTCGTGTTTCTCGGTCTGGGAGCGAAAGCGCAGTTCGTCGATGTGGTCGATGATCTCGCGCAGATTGTAACCGCTCTGGATCTTGTTCTTAATCTCCCCGAAGATTTCCCCGATCTTGTACTCGATGGTGTTCGGCCCGCTGGCCTTCTGCTTGAAGCTATGCAGGTAGGGAAAGAGCTTGAGGTTGACGAACTCGCTCAGGTCACTGCCGGTCAGGGCTTTGTTGTGGTCGAGCTTGCCGTCTTTCCCCTTGGGTGCGGCCCAGCTCTCCCAGCGAAAATCTTTGTCGAGAATGAAACTGTAGCGCTTCCCCTCCAGCCTCGCTTCGTCGGCCTTGTCCTGCTCCAGCCCGTCGAGGTACTTGAGAAACAAGAGCCACGAAGTCTGCTCAGTGTAGTCCAGCTCTGTGGTGCAGCCAGCCTCTTTCCTCAGCACGTCATCGATGTTCTTGAAGGCTTGTTCAAACATGCGGAGGGTCTCCCAGCAGCTCTAGGAAAAGTTCCGCCGAAGCTTACCCGTTTTCCCTGGAAGAAACCACGCCCTCTCTTGGGGAGTATGTGTTGCCCTTCGATAAGCTCAGGATAAGACGTGAGGTGCTCGTCACAGGCAAGCCGGGAGGAAGAAGGCATGGAAAGGAGACTAGTGGCGCTTTAACATCATGATGCTATAATGTCTAAACGTCATAAAGGAGGAGCACCATGCCATCGGACACCCGCACGACAATCTATTTGAAACCCAAAGTCTATCGAGCCCTCAAGGTCAAAGCCGCCACCACAGACCGGTCTGTCTCCGACTTGGTCAATGCCGCCGTGCTGGAATCTCTTCGAGAGGATGCCTTGGACCTGGAAGCATTTGAACGCCGCGCGAAAGAACCATCGCGCTCATTCGAGAAGGTTCTCGAGGAGTTGAAGCGTGACGGAACCTTATAGCCTCGTCATCAAGCGATCCGCCGAGAAGGAGCTGAAGGCGGTACCTTCGGGTGACCTCAAGCGGGTTATCGATCGCATTCGAGGCTTGGCCCAACAGCCTCGGCCGTCGGGATGCGAAAAACTCTCAGGCGAATCCGAACGCTATCGCATTCGGCAAGGTGACTATCGCATTGTCTACGGCATTGACGATACCGCCCGTCGCGTTGAGATCGTGAAGATCGGACATCGACGCGAGGTTTATCGATAGATATGTCGAGCTGTTAATTGGTTGGGGTGGGTTGAAATTGAAAAGAATGGGGCTATCCGGTCAACCCGCGTAGTCGAACGAGAGGTCGCGGGTTTGAACGAGACGGACGTTGTGGAGTGTTCCGCCTAAGAGATGCCCGGCGAGGCGGTCCCAGATGGTCTTGGCGAGGGCTTCTCCCTTCACCGTTTCAGAGCCAAGCACCTTGCGGAGATCCTGCCGATCAAACGGCTTGATGACCCGGTCCTGCACCAGTCGATCCAACGCTCCGATGTCAGTCACCATGCCCGTCACCGGATCGATCATCCCGCGAACCGTCACGTAGCAGTCCCAATCTCGCCCCTGATGGCTCTCGTGGATCGCGTTGAACGAATACCGTTTTGCGACCGCGGCGGCGTCAGGCCCGTCGGCTGCCGTCACCTCGGCATAGAGATCTTCATCCTCACAGAGCCGAAGGGTATGGAGAGCACCGATATCCCGTTGAGCCTCCAACTTCGTCCACAGCACGTGCGCGAAATTTTCGGAGGTCGGAATCTGATCTTTGAAGTAGGGCATGTCGAGATTCAGGTTCTTGTGATCAAACTCTTCGATCACGTCCAGGAGCACCCGTTTGAGATCGAACAGATTGACGACCATGCCGGTCGTGGGATCGATGTCGCCGGAGACGGTGAGTTCAAGCAGGTAGTTGTGCCCGTGCGCAGGAGGATTGTAGCAGCGCCCAAATATCGTACGATTCTTCACGTCATCCCATTCCGGCCGGCCATAGCGATGGGAGGCGGAAAATTCGATGCGCTTGGTCAACAAGACAGGGGGCATGGTTTCTCGGTGCTACGCACCGCCTCTTAAATCGGCAAGCCACTCTTCGCGCATCGTACCGGACACAGGCGCCTCTTCTCGATAGTCGCCATGGTCGACACGGATCGTCACAGGTTGGCTGAGGTCTGCAAAGGTCTTGGTCGTGGATGCAGTCGGTCGAAACTTCACGAAATGGACCGCGCTGATTTTCGTCTCATGGCTCCGGCCTCCTTCAAATTCGCCGAATACTTCCTCGCCTCCAGCAACAATGGCTACTTTCTCTCCATGATCGAGCCCCATAAACTGATCGAGCCGTTCCTTGATCATCGCGTCCTGGGTGATCTCGATCAACAGGGTCGCGCTCAACTCGCCCGGAGCCGGTAGAAGGGCATTGTACACATCCAGTTCATCCTGAACCTTGACCGGATCGAAAATCCGCTCGACGCGGATCATCTCCTGAATTTGAAACTGCACCGTTTCACGATTCTCGAATACCATTGTCATACAGGGGCCGACCGACATACGCCGCCGCTGTTTCAGGGCAATGATCTTGGCTCGAAAGGCCTCACGCTGCCGCTCGTACTCCTGGTGCGGAATGATATCTTCTGGAGCGATTGCTTTCATTGATTGTCCCCTCTCTCGTGATTCGTCCAGCGTGAAGCTGACTCCAGCATCATGGTTGTCGTGGCAACCCATAGGCATCACGGACAATCTGAATCGGATGCAGAGTGCTCCGTCCTCCAGCATGGGCCGACGCGCCGGCCTGATCCAACTGTAAGCCGGCCAGGGGACAGTCCGACGCGACAAGGTCCGCTGGCGTCTGCTCGATCGCTCGGATGGCCTTCCCGGCAATCTTCATCGAAAGTTGGAAAAACTCCGTCTTGGCCGACCAGGCGCCGTCATGCCCCGAACACTGTTCGATCATCTCGACCTGGGCACCGGCACACTCCATGAGTTCTCTGGATTTAAACCCGATATTTTGATCCCTCAGGTGGCAGGGAATCTGATAGGCAACTCGCCCTGGCTTCTGCGTGAAATCGGTCGCCAACTGGCCGTTTTTCTTCATGGCCATCAGATATTCACAGACATCGAAGGTCCGCTCCGCGACCCGTTTCGTCTTCTCATCGCGAGAGAGTTCCGGGTATTCGCGTTTCAACATCAAGCTGCAACTGGCGGTCGGAACCACCACATCGTACCCTTCGGCGACCAACGGATACAATGACGCAACGTTGCTTCGAGCAGCCTGTTGAATCGCCTGGGTATCCCCAATATCGAAACTGGGCATCCCGCAACAGCGCTGCTCTGGTACCACCACCTGAACGCCGTTCTTCTCCAGCACTTGCACCGTCGCCTTGCCGACGTCGGTCGCCTGAAAGTTCACGAGGCAACTGGCAAAGAGGGCGACCTTGCGGACGGGTGGATCTACGATGGCCATTTTGGCTCGCCGGCCGAACCAGCGTGGAAATGTCTCTCCTGAAAAATGCAGGAGCTGGCGGTCCCGATGAATTCCCATGACTCGCTCCAGAAGGCGGCGCACAAGCCGGTTCCCCAACAACCTGTTCGTGAGCGAGGCGGTGGCACTGCCAAGTCTTCCGATCGCATCTGTCATGATCAACAGGCGATCTCGCCACCGAACGCCACGCTCCGCCGCAAGACGCTTCTTCCAGGCGACCATCAAATGCGGGAAGTCGATTTCATAGTGATGCGGTGGAGTATAGGGACAATGGTTGAAGCAGAGCTTGCAGTAGTAACATTCATCGACGACTTGATGATGATCGGCCGGGGTCAGCTTGGCCACGTCACTCTCGCACACATCAATCCGATCTAAGAGTGTGTTGAACGAGGGACAAAGATTGAAGCAGCGCCGACAGCCGTCACAGACCTCGTAGATTCGAAGCGTTTCCTTCTCCAACTGCTTGGAATCGATCGGGGTAAGGAGACTGAGACCTTTCATTCCTCTCTCCAAAAATGACCAGCGGCCAGCCTTCGCCGACGGATTCCCGTCACGTCGCCGAAAACTGACCGCTGAACGTGAGCCGATACGTGCGCGCTAGCTCTTCAGAGTATCCAATCCCTTTTGAAACCGATTGGCATGGGACCGTTCGGCTTTCGCCAAGGTCTCAAACCATTCAGCCAACTCAGGAAATCCTTCGTCGCGCGCGGTCTTCGCCATCCCGGGATACATCTGCGTATATTCGTACGTTTCGCCCTCGATGGCGGACTTGAGGTTCGCGTCCGTGTTGCCCATCGGCACACCCGTCGCCGGATCTCCGACCTCTTTCAAAAAGTCCAGGTGACCAAAGGCATGGCCGGTTTCAGCCTCCGAGGTGTCCCGGAAGAGCCCACCGACGTCCGGATAGCCTTCAATATCCGCCCTCCTCGCGAAATACAAATACCGGCGGTTGGCCTGTGATTCACCGGCAAACGCATGTTTCAAATTGTCGTGACTCTTGGTCCCCTTTAAGCTATTTCCCATATCATCCTCCTCGTTGTTCGAAGACCCATCCTTAGCCCCACCGAGATTTTCGTCGCGAGTAAACCGGCGACTAAGATAGCGCAGCCGTCGTCAGCGGTTCAAGGGGCTTCGTGCCAATCTGGTCCAGTTAGTATTCGCACGGCTGGGGGGGTATGTTACACTCCCACAGGATAATATACGAGGACTCTTATCCACCGAGGAGCCATATGAAGATCTCCGGCCGCCATGTCTTCTGCCGAACGGCAGGTGTCATCGTCTTGTTCGTGTTAATAATGTCTGGTTGTGCCGCAGACCCGTATCAGCGGCGAGCGGATGTCATGAAGGACCACGTCGAGAACTTCTATACGCACCTCAAGGCCAATCGAGTGGCCGCAGCGGTTCACGAAAATGAGCAGATCGAAGCCATGGCCGATCAGATGGCGGACACCGTCAGGAAGCAAGGTCAGTTGCAGGGGACATCGCAGGTCGAACGGGAGTTCGCACTCATGAAAACGGCTCGCGGAACGGCGGCTCAGAACTGGATCGCGTTGGGACAATATTTCGCGATCAAGCAGCAACCGGAGAAAGCCCGTGCCTCCTATCAACGTGTGATCGATACCTACACGGACCAGACGGAGCGTACCTACCGAGAACAGGCTGCTCGAGCGTTGAACGACTTGGAGATCCTGTCAGGGCCCTCTCCCAGCTCGACTCACTAATCGCGCAGATCAAAACACTGTGGGGAGGGTCGAGCCGCCCATCCATTGATTGCCAATGACCCACTCGAGACGGTTCACAATGCTCCTGCTAGCCCTCTCTCTCACAGGGGTGGGATGCGTCCATCGAATTCAGGTGACGCCTCTTCCCACCAGCGTGTCGTCCATCACAATCTCTCGAACGCTTCAGGCCGTTGTCAGCCCGATTGCGATGGAAGGCGCGGACCATCGGCCAGGCATCGCCTTGCTGGAATGGCCGCATCTCGACCTGAAACAGGCGGTCTTGCGATACCTGCAACAACGAAGCACCTTCACGTCAGTCTCGCCTGACCCAGCCGACCTGACGCTTCGCGTGGCCACGAAATTGAGGCTGACCTCTCGCCGTGGCCTCTATCATTATCGAATCGTGCTACAAGCAGAGATGAGCGAAGCTGCCGGGGTTATGAAGTCCTATCGCGCCGAACACACTGCAGCGGGATCGTCGGTGCGGTGGGTCACGGCGTCGGACCGTAACCCCATCGAAACCGCGTTACAGGGAGCGTTGGAAGACTTAATGAGGCAGATCGAGGGGGACGGAGCACTCTACCTCATCCGAACAGAGTAACAGTTACAGAAGCTGCCCCATGATAAATCGTCACCCAGCAGCTAAGCCTTGGGCCATGGTCTCAGCTTTGTGAGACTCAGCCTTCTTACTCGGATCTTCCGCTGGACCTTCCACGTACTCTGGACAATCAAGGCGAAATGCCTGATCTCCGAATGCTGCATGGTAGAAGTCGCAGTGATGAGGTTGGTCCGATTCCGCATAGGCATGCGGACGGAAATGTTCGCAGGAGACGCACATGCGCGCAACAGGAATTTCGCCTTGCAATTGAAGCGCACGAATCAGCTTCACGAGCGAGCCAAGAAGCGCGACCTGCTCTTGCACCGACAAATTCTCGGTCGCAGACGCCAGAATTTCCGGCCATCGGTTTTCCACATGACCTGCCTTAGCCCCAAGGGAGGTGAGGTGAACCGTCACGACACGGTTGTCGAGTTCCCGACGGCGCCGGCGGACCAATCGCTTCCCCTCAAGCGTTCGGATGACCTCAGAAGCAGTCGGCAGTTTCACGGAGAGTTCTCGGGCAATCGTTGAGACGGTAGCCGAATGATTCGGTCGAGATCGGAGAAACGTCAGCACTTGGATTTGCAAGGGACCAATCCCTGCCCGCCCCTTCCGTCTCCAGGCACGGCTCTTCATCGCCAGCCCGATTTTTGAAAGCCCCGTCGCTAAACGATCAGGGAGCGACTCTTGATCGATCTTCATTAATGCGGTCATACGGTTTCCTCTCTTGTTGATCCGAGAGGGTGTCAGTCTATGGCGCCTCCTTCCTTTCCGTCAAGCCTGTTCCACCGGCCATGAGCCACCCCCTACTTTTGATGTTCAGCGGACCACCAGCACGCCACAGTGAGCATGCTGCACCACGCGGGTGGAGACGCTGCCGAGCAAAACACGACGGATTGCGCCCATCCCCTTCGCTCCGGTCACAATCAGGTCCGCCTTCTCCTGTTTGGCCACCGTCAGAATCTCGTCAGCCGGTTTCCCCAGTCTCAAGACTTCACGTATCTGGAAGCCTGATTTCGCAAGCTTATCTCCATAGCGTTGCACCAGCGCTTTCCCGGCTTCTTTCACTTCCGGATACTTAAAATAGGGTACCGCATGCATCACGGTCACCATGACCGGTTCGCGATCCGGACCATCAGGCATCGGATTGATCGTGCGAAGAAGAAACTTGACCGCCTTATTCGAGGCAGCCGACCCATCGACTGCCAGTATCACATGCCGGACTGGCCGAGGGGGCTCTTTCACCACCAATACCGAGCAAGGGGCATGGTGGATGGCATGGTTCGAGATACTGCCCAGCATAAAGCGGTCTAAGGCATCCAAGCCTCGGGCCCCGATCGACAGGAGCCCGACCCCACGCTGCGCATGCTTCATGATCGTCACTGTCACCGCGCCCTGGTCGGTCGTCACGGTCCCGCTCAAGCCAAGCGTTGACAACAAACCCTCCGACTCTTTCTTAGTGGACTTGGCCACTGCCTCCATCCGCTTGACCTCGGACTGAATGTATCGTCCGGTCCCGACGATCGCCGGCTGGATCATAAAGGGAGCCCGAACGCTCGCCACATCGATGACATGCAACACACGAACGACCGGCTGCACCGCGAACGGCATCTCCGCTAACCACTCGATCGCCCACTTACCATGTTTCGACCCATCAACTGTCGCAAGAATCTTCATGTCGGATATCCTTTTTTTCGACGAGCTGCACCTATATTGCTTAACAGACTGTACCGAACCGTTCTCGAAACGCTTCTGGAGACAGGTTGGCCAAGGCGGCACAGCGACCCAACATGTCCCGATTATTCACGTCGGCCTCCGTAAGTCGAATCATGTATTGGCGAGCGATCTGGTAGGACTGGGAATCGATATCCACCATTCTCACCTTAGTCCGTCCAGTGGTGGAATCCCCCATCTGTTTGAACGGAATCGGAGTGAACCGTCCGTTTTGAATCGAGACCATGGCTGATGTCCCGCCATCGAGCAGGTACTGAGCGGCGCAATAGCCAAGATCGCGTGTGTATTCGATATCGTATGGAATCGGATCGGCACAGCGGAGCTCATATCCCACGTTCTTGGCCACCAGGCTGATGGAAAGCCCTAACTGGTGAAGCTGCTTCGTCAGTTCACGCCGCAGCACGTCACCGATGTCTATCTCGCTCATTCGTAAATGGCTGTGTTCGTCTCGTTCGACATGCTCTAACCCACCAAGATCTCGAGAATCAATGATTTCGATTAGCCCTTCGGCCAGCACTGCAACTCCATCGGCTCGACCATGTTCAAGCCGCTTGATTATGGCTCCGATTAGAAGGTCGACGACCCGTTGCAACTTGACCGGCCTCTCTTGAAACTCTTCAGGAATGATCGTCAGCGTCGCACCGGAGGCCTTTCCGATCCCCAAGGCGAGATGGCCGGCCTTGCGCCCCATGGTCACGACCAAATACCACCGTGTTGTGGTTCGGGCATCGACCATGAGATTCTTCAGGATCTCGGCCCCAACGTGACGGGCTGTTTGAAATCCGAAGGTTGGAATTCCAAAAGGAAGATCCAGGTCGTTGTCGATCGTCTTGGGGACATGAACTACTTGTAGTTGACCGTTAGACCGTTCCTCCAATTTCATCGCTGAAAATGCGGTGTCATCACCGCCGATCGTCACCAACCGTGTGATTCCGAGACTCGACAGTCCGAACAAGACATTGTCGAGATGCTCGACGCTCTTCGTTGGGTTCGCACGCGACGTACCCAGGTAGGACCCTCCTCGAAAATGGATTCGGCTGACGTCTTCGATCGAGAGCGGCCGTACCTGTCCTGTGCCCCCTTCCATGAGCCATTTGAAACCATCGATGATTCCAAGCACATCCGAGCCGCCTAGAATGCTGCGGATCGTCGCCGCGTTGATCACGCTATTGATTCCTGGCGCAGGCCCTCCACCAACGAGAATGCCGACCGTCGTTCGCTGATCCGTCATCGATTGCTCCCTACAGATTTTTCCATCGGTCCTCCGGCTTTTTCATGATCTGCGGCATGGTTGTATACTCCATCTCGTCAAGAGGCAAGTGGTGCAGCTCGAATTACTCTGGCAGTTCGTCCAAGCCCACATGAGCGCGAAGACGATTATAATTGAACGCTGGTCGGCCACATCGCTGACAGCCTGGATCATGCTGGGCCATCTCATTGATTAAGGCACCGACCTTGCCGCTCATAGCGGCAGATGCGGCGGCATGGCGTGGCGTTTGCCCGCCGAGTACGAGGTGAGGCTGATCCGACCACTCCAAGTAGGCTTTCTCCAGAAACTGGTTGAGCAGTGTATAGTCTTCTTCCGATGTCACGACCAACGGCGGCGGTTCATCGGACATGAGCTCGGCTATCGATAATTGTCGCGCAGGCGGCACGAGCGTCTCACCTCGGAAATGCAGTGAAAATCCAAACGAGGCCGCGAGTCGATGCTTGATCTGGTCCAGTCGTGCTGGACTATCGCATTCCACGATGAGCTGGGACGACGTCAGCGTCACCTTCGCGACAATAGAGTCAGTCCCGCCGCTCCCGTCTCGCTGCACCCATGTGCGAGCCGGAGGAATCTCGTCGGTCTGGCCTTGTCTTCCAACCTGAGGCGCCGTCTTCTCCGGTTTAAGCTCGCTCATCTCGGACAATCCATCGACAAAGAACCGATACTCATGGTGGTCGTACAGGGCCACAGCATAGAGATAGGGCTGGTCATCGGGACGGCGATAGCGAATATGGACGACGGCGTCCACCAACGCGTCCGTGCGGAGTTGCGCGAACGCCCAGAGCAGCATATACCCATACCGCTTGGTAAACTCCCTCCACTCCCCTAATGCAAAGGATCCGGTGGTCAGCTCCATTTCTCTGCGCCATTCCGCAGCCCTCTCGAGCAGCGCGTTGGCATCGGCCTGAGATAAGACGATTCCGCAGCCAGCCCACACTGCCTTGCCTGATTCACCACCATCCGGAATGCCAACGAGGCGGGTCAGCAACACCTGGCCTACCGCAAGATCCTTGAGAGATTCATGGCCGGGAACCACCAATGCGGTTCGATCTCCGAGCGACCGCACAGTGAGATCTTCCCCTGGCTTCGACAAGGAAGTCAGTTCCAGCACATCGAAATAGGAATGTTTCAAGGGATCGAGCCACTGCCGTTCTTCATTGGGGATGTGTTCGGTGATCACATCCCGTAACTGTTCGATCAGCGTCAATTGCCCGTCTTCAGGATAGAAATCGCAGAGTAGGAACAGGTTGGCGAGTTCGGTTTCTTGAGCGAGCGGTGCGACGAGTCTGCCCGCGATGCCCCCCAGGTACGGTCTCAACGCCCGTGCCAGCGCCATCTCCCGCTGCAAGGCGAATTCCGGCTTGAGCGACAACGATTCGAGCCGCACGAGAATCGCATCGAGAGCCGGAGGCTGTGGAGTCCAAAATCCCGTTGCTTGTTCACTCGCGAGCTTCATGTATTTCTTCCATGACGATTTCCTCCGCATCAAGCCAGTCTCGAAACGCGTTCCCTTCTTGACTGCCGCGCTGTTCCCACAATTCGTACGCTTTCTGCGAGATCCGTTCCCACATGCCATCCGGTAATTCAATGGGCTTCTCGGCTCGGCCGATCTTGGGGGCGACTCGGCCTTTCGCTTTACCGGTTGTTGTTTTTCGCGCTCGCATGACTCGCTCCTGGGTTACACATTGGTCGGCTTCGATTGTCCTGAGAGGACCCGGCGATGGTCTGGCGGTAACTTCGGGCTCCGTACTGTGAGAACAGGGCAGGATGATCTCCGCAGGACGGACTCCGCGACACTGCCGAACAACGCATGAGACAACCCGCGGCGGCCATGCGTCCCCATCACAATTACATCGACCGATTGAGCTCGAGCCGCATCGAGAATGGAGTCGGCCGGCAGGCCGCCCGAAATCAAGAAGTCGGATGCAAGGCCGAGGGAAGTGAGCGCGGAGACGAAATCGGATAACCGCTTCGTAATGGCTGTCTTGCTCGATTCCCGCTGAGCCATTTGGGGCAGCGTAAAGTCTAACCCATACGACACCGGCTCTAGCACATGAAAGAGTTTCAATGAGACATTCGATCGTTGTGCGATCAACGTTCCATACTCTAGTGCGTCACGTGAGCAATCTGAGAAATCGACCGGCACGAGCATCCTCGTGACGGTGGCCTTCGTGTGTTCACCTGCGAGCTGTTTCGCCACCGGGACAGTCAAAACAGGACAGGGTGCCATACGAATGATTCGCTCAGCCGTACTTCCCAGCAAGACGTGCTCGAGACCAGTCTTCCCTCTCGTTCCGACCACGACCAGATCCGCTTCTTCTGCCCGTGCAACGGCCAGCACTTCTTCACTCGGAATTCCGGTTGCGATGCGCGACTGGACTGATAGCCCGAGGCCGCCAGCCCGCGCTGTTACGTCCACCAGCCTGGTCGTTGCCTCCTGCATCAATTCATCCAGGTACAATCGATTCACCGCATAGTCCGGGTTCATCCCAGGAGGAAACTCCAGAACGCTCATCACGGTCAGCGAGGCCCCCCACGATTGGGCGAGTGCACAGGCATAGGCCTCCGCCCTCGCCGATCCCTGTGACCCGTCAGTGGCAAAGAGAATTCTCAATCCCCCTGCTGGTACACTCACACCGCCTCCGCACTCAAGAGAAGTAACTCTCCGCTCATCGTCGGGTGAATCGAGCATCGAAAGACGTGCCGGCCTGGTCGCGTCATGTCAAATCGAATCGTGGCGTCCCGTTTCGGATCAAGCAAGACACCCCCCACCCCACGGCCATACACGATCACACCATCCTTTTCAATCTGTGTCGGAATCCCTTCAAACATAGTCGAGCTGAAATCGTGTCGCTCCGCATCTTCATTCCGTACCTTAATGACGGTAGGGAAGCCCAGACGCAGCGGACTTTGCTTCGTCACAAAACGAGAATCCTTGATCGTCACGTCCACCACTTGTTCGGATTGCGCCAGGAGAACCGACCCATACATCCAGGCCAGACAGACCATGGAGAGAACCATTCCCAACCTGCGCCACTGTACCAGACTTGCCCCAATCGTCATGATCTCCTCCATCTGTTTGTCAGCGCGTCGCCTTTTGTTGTGTGGCGGATGTGGCAAGCGGCACAGTCAAGACAGGACATCCGGCCGTGCGAACGACCTTTTCCGCCGTGCTACCAAAGAAGATCTTATCCACACTGCCGGACCGGCCGCCGTAGCTTCCTATCACGACCAGATCGATATCCCCCGTGCGCGCAATTTTTGCGATCTCGACGAAAGGTGCCCCCTCCACGATCAGACGTGTGATCTTCACATCCATGGCTACTTTTGACTCCAACAACTGCCTTACTTTTAGACGGGCATGATGGCGTAGGCGGCGGCGCTGTGGCGTGGCATCGGACGGAACCGCCAGCAAACCCAATCGATTGAATGCGGCAAGCGCACTGGTGTCGATGACGTGCAGAACCAGTAGCGTCGCCCCAGACAGCCGCGCCATTTGACAAGCAACCCGGAATGCCTCGTCGGAACAGGGCGAAAAATCGACCGGAACCAGTATGGTCTCGAAGAGATTTGTCTCCTTCCCCATGAACGATCCTCCTGCCGATAATTGAGCAAGCGCGGTGCCATTCGCCAAGCACGGTCAGGGATGGTGGAGAGCTCGGGAAAACCACAGGTTTGCAGCTCTTTGCCTTTACGATGGGCGCTCGGCCATGGATTCCGTCTCCAAGAGAAGGGGCGCTCTGCTACAGAGGTAATTCGCCTGCTGTGGCAGAAGGCGACATAAGACGTGAAGGATAAACGGTTAGGGGCAAGGGAATTTCGCAACAATATGTCTTTCCCTCTTCACTCCTTACGCTTCACCCCTTATCCCTGACGATCTTCTCCTTGAACGGCATTGGACTTGCTGAAGACCATCTTCAGTAGTGGGGGGAACAATGACACGTGCACAGTGGCTCCTGCTCGGAGCAGTGGGGTTGGGCCTAGCAATTGTGATCTATTTTGTCTTCTTCTGCCCTGCAGACTGTCAGTAAAGATCGACCAGAAGGAGCGGGATGGCGACTGCCGCAGACCTGATGACTCTGGACATTCCCCGAAGCGACAGACACCGCACGGTGGGAGATATGATCGCGGCGCTTCGAGGCCATACATGGGACGAGGTAGGGCATATCTACCTTGTTGATGATCAGGCCACACTAGTCGGCCAGGTTCTGATCGAGCGACTGCTCCAGGCGAAGGAACAGACCTACTTGGCCGAACTCGAAGGCTCCCCGCCGATTGAAGTCCTCCCTGGCGATGCGGCCGAGACAGTAGCGCTGCGCGCGGTCGAACGTCATGACGCCGATGTGGCCGTCATCGACAACCGTCGCCGGTTGTTGGGTGCCATTCCGATCGGAAGGCTCTTGGCCCTGCTGCATGAGGAACATGTGGACAATTTCTTGCGGATGGGCGGTGTGAGCCGAATGGACCATCTCCATCTGTCGCTCACCGTGCAACAGACGCTCACCGCTGTGCGCGCGCGTCTGCCATGGTTGATGGTCGGCCTGGGCGGAGGATTCTTGGCCAGTGGCGTGGCCTCGGCGTACGAAACCTCGCTGAAGAACGAAGTGGCCCTCGCGTTCTTTCTTCCCTTGGTTGTGTATATGGCCGATGCCGTCGGGACCCAAACTGAAACGGTCTTAGTTCGTCGGTTGGCCTATGGAGAAGTGTCGTTGTGGGAACAATTAGCGAGAGAATCAGTGATCGGCGCATTCATTGGAGCGATCGTCGCAAGTGTTGCAAGTGGAGGATTGTGGCTCTGGAACGGACATCCGGCCTTGGCGATGGTCGTGGGAACCTCGCTGGGGGTGACTGCCGTTGTCGCCACCATTATGGCCAGCCTCCTGCCGATGGGATTGGCGCGTCTCGGGGCAGATCCAGCTCTGGCCGGCGGCCCGGTGGCGACCGTTGTCCAAGACATTTTGAGCGTGGGGATTTATCTGATGATCGCGACGGCCTTACTGCCCATGTGATTCATGTGTGAGCGGATCAGCAAGGCCACAGCCTAAAGGTGATGCTATGAAACTCTTGCTCGCAGTCGACGGTTCGGACAACTCGTATGAAGCCGTGCGCGCCTTGAAATACTTAGCTCGTGCCGAGGAACTGCACCTCGTGTATGTGCTTGATGTTCCGAGTCCAGCCTATCCCATGATGATTCCAGAGGTAGCACAAGAACTGTACGAATCGGTCGAGCGCAATATGCGCGACGACGGGACTCGCTTGTTGGATCGCATCGTGTCCTTGCTGCCATTAGATGCCGGACCGGTGACGAGACATTTGGTCGTCGGATCTCCGGTGGATCAGATCGTGGCCTTGGCTGAACAGCAAAAGATAAATCTCATTCTTTTGGGTGCCCGAGGCCTTGGACCAATCAAGGAACGGCTCGTTGGAAGTGTCTCCCACCGAGTGCTGACATTCGGGCCTGGCGCGAAACTGATTCTTCCTGGCCCCTTGAAAACGCTTCATCATATCTTGCTTCCCCTGCAAGGGAGCTATGATGCAGACCATGCCATCTCCTTCCTTCAACAGAAACCCTTTCGTGAAGCGCCCACGATTACCCTGTTCACCGTTCTCCCCCATACCAGGCCACCCTGGCCGGTGGATGCGGTCTCGGCCGAGCATATGGAAACCCATTCCCTCGGCAAAGCGAAGGACTTCCTCAACGAGATAGCCGCCAAGCTGAAGTCATATGGCTACCAAACCCGCGTGGCGACTACGTTAGGTACCCCGGTCCAGGGAATTCTTCAGGAAGCCAAGGCCTTGAATCCAGACCTTATTCTCGCGGGATCCCGGGGGCGCCGCGGCCTCACCCGCATGGTACTCGGTAGCGTGTCGCATGCGCTGTTGCACCAGGGGACCTATCCCCTCATTATTTTTGGCTGATTGTTGAAAGGGGCGCACCATGCCGATGTACGACTATACGTGTCTTGATTGTGGGAAAGAATCACTGATTGTCGTGACTCTGAAAGAGCATGAGCGAGGTGAGGTGGCATGTCCGGCCTGCGGAAGCAAGAAGCTGCAGCAGCTGTTCAGTTCCTTTATCGCTCACACCACGAAGAAGAGTTAACAACATGATCGAGACGCCACAACGGCTTATTCGAGATCGACTACTAGCTGTAGGACTCTGCGGGATCTTTACTCTGAGCAGTACGGCCATACCCGATCTCTATGCGCAAGACTATCCGCCAGACATCACACGCGGGAAAGCGGTCTATCAGCACCACTGTCAGGACTGCCACGGTCTTACCGGTCGAGGAGACGGCCCTGCCGCCACTTCCTTGAAAGTGCCACCGGCCGATTTTCAGCGCTTTCGGTCGTTCCTGAAATCCGATGAAGAGTTACTGCGAACGATCGAGCACGGTGTGGTCTTCAGCCCGATGCATTCATGGCGCGGCCAGCTCACCGACGGAGAAATGCAAGACGTCGTGGCGCACATCCGCCTTCTGTCGCAACAGGCACGATGACCGGCCTGATGCTTTGACGATCTGACGACCTGTTGATTCATGCCAAAAAATCAAAAGATCAACAGATCAGCAGATTCTCCAAATTCGCAACGCCTCCCATGATTTCCCTCACTCCCTATGATGCATTGCTCGTCGCCGATATTCAGAATGATTTCCTGCCAGGTGGAGCGCTCGAGATCAGCGGTGGTGATGATATTCTTCTTATCCTCATGAACTATGTTCAGCGGTTTCAGAGTCGCAGTCTTCCTATTTTTTTGACCCGCGACTGGCACCCATCCAACCATTGCTCCTTCCGGTCCCAGGGTGGGCCATGGCCGGCCCATTGCGTCGCTAATTCCCCCGGCTCTCTACCGCCGCCGTCGTTTTCAGCTCCCCCATCAGCCGTCATCATTTACAAGGCCATCGACCGCGACCAAGAGGCCTATTCGGCATTCCAGCATACCGCACTGGATCGGCATCTACGGGCTCTGAGTGTACAGCGGCTGTTCATCGGTGGATTGGCAACCGACTATTGTGTGCTCAATTCGGTCAAGGACGCTCGGATGCTGGGTTATAACGTCTGCTTGTTGGTAGACGGCATCAAGGCGGTCAACCTTCGTCCTGACGATGGTCGTCGTGCCGAAGCGGAGATGATCCGCCTGGGAGCCATACCTATTCGATGGAAGATGCTCCAATCATGAATCCTTCGGCCAGTGCTCTACTGACCGATCTCTATGAGCTTACGATGGCCCAGGCCTACCTGGAACAAGGAATGGACGGAACCGCCGTGTTCGAGTTCTTTGTCCGCAAACTGCCCGCCCACCGGAATTTCCTTGTCGCAGCCGGTCTCGAACAGGTGCTGGACTCTCTCTCACGTTTGCATTTTACAAAGGAAGAACTGGCTTGGTTAGATCAATCGGGGCGTTTCAGCTCGAGACTCCTTCACTACCTGGAAACACTGACATTCACCGGGGATGTGGATGCAATGCCCGAAGGAACCCTGTTCTTCCCTCATGAGCCGATCCTCAGAATCGTCGCGCCGCTTCCCCAGGCCCAGCTCGTGGAAAGCCGTGTGATGAACCTGTTGAACTTTCAGACCATGGTGGCCTCAAAAGCGGCGCGTGCGGTGCTGGTCGCAAGAGGAAAGCCGCTCATCGATTTTGGGCTGCGCCGAGCGCATGGGGCCGAAGCCGGGCTCTTCGCCGCACGGGCGAGCTATCTAGCCGGCTTCGTCGGAACCGCGACCGTGCTGGCTGGGATGACCTATGGAATTCCTCTGTATGGCACCATGGCCCATTCGTTCGTGCAGGCCCACGCGGACGAGACTCTTGCTTTCGAGCATTTCGCCCACAGTCAGCCGGACAACGTCGTCCTCCTGATCGACACCTACGACACAGAAGCGGCAGCGAGCAAAGTGGTGTTGCTGTCCCGGACGCTGAAAGCCAAGGGTATCACCGTTAAGGGAATACGGTTAGACAGTGGCGATCTGGCCGATCATGCCCGAAAGGTTCGATGTATTCTCGATGAAGGAGGCTTGCCTCAGGCACAGATTCTCGCCAGCGGCGACCTTGACGAATATCGCTTGAGAGATTTAATCCAAGTCGTCGCGCCGATCGACAGTTTCGCCGTCGGAACGGCTATGACGACCTCATCCGACGCACCTTCACTGGACTGCGCCTACAAGCTCCAAGAATATGCGGGCCAGCCATGCCGTAAGCGATCGGAAGGCAAAGCCACCTGGCCTGGCCGCAAGCAAGTCTATCGGTATTATGCGAACGACGGGCATTTGGACCACGACATCGTCACGACACTCGACGACCAACTACCCGGCGAACCGCTGCTCCATCCTGTCATGAAGAATGGCTGCCGCCCCGCTCCATCACCTGGCTTGGCCGAATTACAGCGCCATGCGGCTGCGCAGTTGGGACAACTTCCCGAACCGCTGCGGTCCCTTGAGGCCGTGCCGGCCTATGACACTCGGATTTCTACGGCTTTACAACGCCTAGCCCAGACAGTCGACCGTAGGGTTTAACATCGAAGGAGACACAAGATGAAGCACTTCTCCATACCGACCGTCTTTGTGGGAATGATCATCCTCCTCGGACTCGCCGCCTCATGGGCCGGGGCGGCAGGCTCATCTGGGTCTACCGCGACGTCGCTTGCGGTTCCCCTCTGCAAGAGTTCCTACAAAAAGAAGCCTGTCCCGGCCAAGACATTGCAGACCCTCCTGCATTCGCATGAACGATGGGTGGAGTATCGGGGAAACCCTGATGCTAAAAGGATGGAGCTTTGCCAAGCGGATCTGAGTCGGGCAACACTCGCGGGAGCGAATCTCGAACGGGTCGACCTGGAAGGCACAGTTCTGCGTCAGGCGAAGCTGCCTAAGGCCAACCTCGCTCAGGCCAGCCTTGCTGGGGCTGACCTCACTAATGCCGTCCTCGAAGACAGTAATCTCTCCGGAGCCGATCTGCGCCGTGCCCGGCTCACTGGCGCAAATCTCTCCCGAGCCATCGGCGATGAAGCTGCGCTCTTTGACGCTGTCTTGGTCGGCGCCAAACTACGCGAAGCCTCGTTCGAGCGGGCACAGTTGGAGGGCGCCGATCTCACCTCTGCCGACCTGACCGACGGCAACTTCGTCGAGGCGTATTTTTACGGAGCAACCCTGAAAGGTGCGGTCCTGGTGAACGCTGATCTGACAGGCGCCGACCTACGTCGCACCGTCCTGACCAACGCGAATCTGCACCGTGCCAACCTTCAGGGCGCGCTGCTGGACCATGCACAACTGGAAGGGGCCCGTCTGATCGAAGCCGACATGGAAAGCGCCTATCTGGACGAAGCGAATTTGCGCAACGCAAACCTGAAGGAAGCGATTCTTCGCGGCGCAGACCTCCGGTACGCCAGCCTACATGGCGCAGACCTGCATGACGCCGACTTGGAAGGAGCCAACCTAGAACAGGCCGATCTGGTCAAGGCGGATTTGCACTCGGCGAAGCTCCCGATGGCTATTCTCTATCACGCCGTCCTCGATGAAGCCGATTTCCTGGACGCGAACCTCACCCGCGCGGTCCTTATCGGGGCCAAGGGACTGCGCACCAACTTCATGAACGGCGATCTGAGCGAACTCTACGCTCCGAAATCCTCTTTCCAGCACGCACAATTCAACAGGGCCACTCTGGAATCGGCCAATTTTGTCGGCGCGGATCTTCGCGGGTCGAATTTCAGCCACTCCAACATGACCCACGCCAACCTTCAGGACACAAACCTACAAGATGCCACATTTATTTCGAGTAATTTGAGCGGCGCTCGACTGGACTCAGCAGACTTGAGTCGCACGAACTTCGCGGGGGCCAACCTCTCGTTGGTCATCGGTCTCACACAGACACAACTCAATGTTGCCTGCATCGACGACAAGACCAAATTGCCACCTGGGCTCAGCCGTCCGGCTCCCTGCAGCTCACTTAAGAAAGAGGTGCGATGACGCCGCAACATGAGCACAGCGTTATGATCAGAACAGGGGGGATCGCCCTGGAAGGTGTCCTCGGACTCCCGGTCGGTCCGTGCGGCGTGGTGGTCTTTGCACATGGAAGTGGCAGTGGGCGATTGAGCCCTCGTAATACCTTCGTCGCCCGTCAGTTACAACGAGACGGACTAGCCACGTTGCTGCTGGATCTCTTGACCGAAGTGGAAGCCGATGATCGGCGCAACGTGTTCGATATCAATTTACTGGCGAATCGGCTGTTACTGGCGAAAGACTGGCTGGAAGCAGAACCTCGGACACAACATCTGAAGATCGGGTATTTCGGGGCCAGCACCGGCGCTGGAGCAGCCCTGCAGGCTGCCGCCCGAGAGCCGTTGCACATCAAGGCCGTGGTGTCACGGGGAGGACGACCGGACCTGGCTGAACCCTATCTACCATCAGTCACAGCTCCGACCCTGTTGATCGTCGGTGGCCACGATGAACCAGTGATTGAAATGAATCAGGATGCGTACGATTTTTTGACCTGTGAAAAGAAATTGGTCATCGTCCCCGGCGCCACCCACCTCTTCGAAGAACCCGGGACCCTGGATCAGGTGGCTGAGCTTGCAGGCAAATGGTTTGGGAGATACCTGAAGCTAGCCGGATAGCTGGAAGGCTAAGAAGCTTCTGGTCTGGAAAAGTACAATTCTTCAGGCGGATACACGTTCCCATTCTCTGGCACGGGCAGCGAAGGCGTCCTTGTACTTCGGCCAATCGTGCAGCGTCGCTGGATCAAAGTCAGCGCCGTTCAGCCACACCAGCGTTTTCACCTCAGGACCCACGGCCACTTGGTTGAACAACTGGAGATCCAGTAGCGGACCATAGAGTTCGCCGAGTTCGCCTGCAAGAACCGGTTTGAGGTATACGATTTGCTCCGTGTCATCACTAAATCGCACTCGCAGCGTGTAGGGTTCGACGATCTCAACAGTTCGCACCTGATAAATGGGATGGTTCATGACCGTTCTATGTCAACGGAGCAATGGGCAAAGGTTTGTGCCCTGTTTGTAGCCGATCCCCGTCGGCCATCAGTTCCTGTTGATGCAACTCTGCCCACGCTTCGACTAGCCGTTGTTGTCGTTTTGGTAATTCCCCGGCCAGCATTTCCACCGGCTCAATTCCATACACAACCACATGCTCTTGGTAGTACGCGTTGAAGTGGGGTGTATGGCGCGAAGCCTAAACATTGATCACTATTTATGCACCCTTGCCTTTTAAAACCTAGGCAACTAATCTTGCGCTCCACGGAAGAATAGGAGCAAGTCCTAAAGAGCTTAGGAATGACCATCGAGGAAATCAGAGAGCTGGTTAGAGCAGGTCGTTATGAGGTCAGTCTTCATGCTCAACAGGAACGGCTGGAAGATGATTTGGATATCAACGAGATTGAGACCGCTTTGCTGAAAGGGGAACTCATTGAAGAATATCCCAAAGACCCGAGGGGCTCAAGTTGTCTCGTTGGCGGTCTGGCTGGACCCAAACAGATACATGTTGTGATAGGATGGGCCACGAGAAAACAGCAGGTTGAGAGAACTCTGAGAGTGATCACCGTATACATCCCAAGGCCGCCAAAATGGACAGATCTCCGCACCAGAGGAACAAAGCCATGACCACCTATGCGGATTGCACCTTCTGTGGCGGCGAGGTGGAAGAACGACATATCAACTACGACTATCGTCGCCGTGATCACTTGCTCGTCCTGCGAAACGTTCCGGCGGGTGTTTGCAAACAGTGCGGAGAGAAGTATTTCACCCCCGATGTGCTCAAGCGCATGGATCAGAGCTTCCATGACATCTTCGAACGAGCCCAGCAGCCGGATCAAGTGTTAGACGTACCCGCCGTCAACTTCTGACGTGCCCACCAACTTCTCTGTCACTCGGAGTGGCATGCATGACTGACGCCGAACTACTTGCAGACCTGCAACACCAATTCGAGGAGT
>Ga0224510_10000717_pt1 | contig 23893 bp, 25 predicted proteins | sample SF_May12_sed_USG_FD_170161 | JGI IMG/M metagenome (GOLD analysis project Ga0224510, IMG submission 170161) | Sediment microbial communities from San Francisco Bay, California, United States - SF_May12_sed_USGS_4_1 | ecosystem: Environmental > Aquatic > Marine > Sediment | place: USA: California... | reverse complement strand
GACCCCACCGGTCTGTTGACCCAGGGAGCCAATAGCGCGCTCGGAGCCTGGGTGATGAACACCATCGACGATCACGAGCGCCAGGACATGCAACTCCAGGCTGCGTCGCTCGCGGCATCTCACGGGATCACCGCCGTGCACGAGATGTCGATGCCGCACTGGAACGGCGAGCGAGATCTCAGGGTGCTGATCGATCAACGTTCTCGGCTCCCCGTCGACACCCTGCCGATCGTGGCGACCACGGATCTCGGCACCGCGATCCGTCACGGGCTCACCGCGGTCGGAGGGGACCTGCCCGTCGACGGCTCGATCGGTGCAGAGACAGCCTGGGTGGGGGAGCCCTACGTCAGCGGGGCCACGGGGACAGCGTACTTCGCCGACGACGAGCTCGCGGAATTCTTCCACGGCGGGCACATCGCAGGGTTGCAGGTCGGCGTGCACGCGATCGGCGACCTCGCGATCGACCAAGTGCTCTCGGTGTGGGAACGTGTGTACCACGCTCTGGACTCCCGGGAGAGGCGCCATTTCCGCGCGCGGCGCCATCGCATCGAACACTTCGAGGTCGTGCCGACGGCTCAGGTGGAGCGGGCTGCGATGCTGGGGCTCGCCGTGTCGGTGCAGCCGGCGTTCGACCTGGTCTGGGGCGCCGAGGGCGGATTGTACGAGCAGCGACTGGGCCGCGAGCGGGCATCGAGCATGAACCCCTTCCGAACCATCGTCGAGCGCGGCCTCGAAGTCGGGATCGGGTCCGACGCGCCCATCACCGCGCTCGACCCGATGCGGGCGATCGAGGGCCTCGAGCGCCACCATGACCTCACGCAGCGGTTCGCGCGAGCGGAAGCCATCCGGCTGCATACGATCGGATCTGCCCGGCTCGGGCACCAGGAAGGCAAGAAGGGGAGCCTCGCGCCCGGCATGCATGCCGACTTCGCCGCTTTCGACTCCGACCCGTTCGACGAGCCCACGATCGAGGGGCTGCGCCCGGTGCTGACCGTGTCATTGGGTCGTGAGGTCTTCGCCGCCTGAGGCCGGTCTCTCCCGACCGACACCTTGTCACTCTTTCTTCGCCTGGCCGGTTGACCCCTTCACGGCGGCAGGCGTAGCGTGCGGGCCGCGCCCGCTGCTCCGGCATCGGTCGCGCGAGGGCCCGAGCGGCTGAGTAGAGAACGCGACGCCCCGGCGCCGCGGCACCAAAGGTGGCTCGGGCCCTCATCGCTGCCCCCCGGGGAGGCCCGCCCCGCCTCCCGCGCACGATCCCTCGATCTCGCCGGGAATGCAGGAGCCCCGCGCAGCGTTGCCGGAGGTTCCCGTGGCGTTCGTGCCACGGATGGGACCGATCCGCGCCATATGGTTGCACGAGCGAACAGTGGCAGTAGGATACGCGCGCATCGAGGGAGGTCCGACCCCTCGGAGGGATGAGATGAGCGACACCATGAGCGACATCGAGGAACCGGTCGACGACGAGGCCCCGGCCGACGAGGAACCGAACGACGACGACGAGCCGAGCGAAGCTGAGCTCGCCGCGGCCACGGTGCCGCCTGATCCCGCCACCGGCGGCAACGCGGAGTCGATCCAGGAGTTGCTCGTCAAGCAGGAGGCAGCCGACGAGGCCGACGCGGACGAGGAGGAACAGGCGGTGATCGCCCTCACCAAGGAGGAGCGACTCGCCGCCGACCCGAGCGACTCACGCGTGGTGCCGATCCAAGAGACCGAGTTCATCTGCAAGCGATGCTTCCTCGTGAAGCATCGGAGTCAACTCGCCGACAAGAAGCGGACGCTGTGCCGCGACTGCGCCTGAGGGCGCGCCCCGGCCTTCCGCTCGCGCTCCCCATCGCCGCCGCGTCGGGTCTCGCACTCTCCGCTGCGTTCCCACCCGTCGGCCTGTGGCCGATCGCGTTCGTGGCCTTCGTCCCGCTGCTGTGGCTGCTCGACGACGCCGGCCCGCGCAGGGGCCTCGTGCTCGGACTCGCCTTCGGGCTCGCCTTCCACGGAGCCACCCTGTACTGGATCCTGCGGTTCGGCGAGCTGGCCTGGGTGGCTCTCACGCTCGTTTCCGCCTCGTGGGTGGCGCTGTTCGGCGCGCTCGTTCCGGCGTTGCGCAGACCCGCACGCCCGCTGGTCACCGTGCTCGGACTCGCGTCGGCGTGGACCGTCCTGGAATGGCTGAAGGGAGCCTGGCCTCTCGGGGGCTTCACCTGGGGCACGGTCGGCGTTTCCCAGGTCGACAACCTCGTGACCGTGCGCCTGGGCACCGTCGCCGGCGTGTGGGGAGTCACCTTCGCCGTGGTGGCGGTCAACGCGGCCGTGGCACAGCTCGTCGGCGGGGCAGGGGGGCGCCGGGGGCACCTCGCCGTCGTGGGCCTCGCGGCCGCGCTGGCGCTGGCGCCGGCGGCCATGCCCTTCGCGGCCGCCGACGGCCGACCGATCGATGTGACGACCATCCAGATCGATGTGCGCGAGGCGCGCGACGGCACGAGCATCGACGAGGATCTGAAGGTCGCCGAGCTCAGCATCGAGCAGCACCGGACGCTCGCGGCGGGACCACGGCCCGATCTCGTGGTGTGGGGTGAGGGCTCGCTGGACCCCGCCGCGGCTGCCGATCCAGGCGTTCGGGGTGTGGTCGCCGATGTGGTCGCCGACGTGGGCGCGCCGACCATCATCGGCGCCGTGATCGACGATCCCGACGGGAGTCAGCACACCTCGGTGCTGCAACTCGACTCGGCGGGCAACCAGGTCGATCGCTACGACAAGACACATCTCGTTCCCTTCGGGGAGTACATCCCGTTCCGTGCCCGCCTCGACTGGATCGAGGCGATCGACCAGGTGCCGGTGGATCGCGTTGCGGGGGAGGGGACCCAGTTGCTCGCGAGCCCCGACCTGCCGCCGTTCAGCACGCCGATCTGCTTCGAGAACTCGTTCCCGTCGATCACCCGGGCGATCGTCGACCGTGGCGCCGGCTTCGTGGTCGTGCCTGTCAACAATGCGTCATACGGATTCACAGCGGCGAGCGCCCAACATCTGCAGATGTCGCAGATGCGGGCGATCGAGACCGGGCGCTGGTACGTGAACGCTGCGATCTCGGGCATCAGCGCTTTCGTCGATCCGTCGGGGCGGGTGGTGGCCTCGGCCGGGCTGTTCGAGCCCGCTATCCTTCGCCACACCATCAGGGCCTCGAACGAACGAACGTGGTACGTGCGGCTGGGGGACTGGCTCCCCTGGCTCGCCCTCGTGTTCCTCGTCGTCGCGCTGGCGGTGCCGCGACGTCGGGGCGCCCCGGCACCTGCTCCAGGGCCGCTCCCGCCCGGCACGCGCCGGGCCCTCGTGATCCTGCCCACGTACGAGGAACGCGCGACGATCGAACAGGTCGTGCGGGGTGTCCGCAAGGCACCGCATGACATCGACGTGCTGGTGATCGACGATTCCTCGCCCGACGGCACCGCCGCCGTGGTCCACGACGTCATGTCGGCGGAGCCACACATCCGCCTGGTGGTGCGCCCTCGCCGGTCGGGGCTCGCGAGCGCCTACCTCGAAGGATTCCGCGTGGCGCTCGATGAGGGCTACGACCTGGTGGTCGAGATGGACTCCGACCTCTCGCACGATCCGATCGAACTGCCGCTCCTGCTCGAGGCCGCCGCGGCCGGCGCAGACCTGGTGATCGGCAGCCGCTACGTGCCCGGCGGTTCGGTCACGAATTGGAGTCGAGGGCGGGTCGCCCTCTCGCGCGCGGGCAACTCGTACGCCCGGCTGATGCTGGGGTTCCCGGTGCGGGATGCAACGAGCGGATTCCGCGTGTACCGACGGAGCCTGTTGGAGCATCTGATGGCATCACCCATCGCTTCGGAGGGCTACGGGTTCCAGATCGAGCTGGTGCTTCGCTCCTGGCGCCACGGAGCGGCCATCGCCGAGGTCCCGATCACGTTCCGGGAGCGCGAGCACGGACACTCCAAGATCTCCCGGAGGATCGTCGCCGAGGCCCTCTGGTTGGTCACTCGGTGGGGACTCGCGAACCGCTTGGGGCGCACGGAGAGCGCCGTCGACGTCTCACGGACCGATCCCCGATAATGGACATTATGTCACTTATCGTGAATGGGGTGCTGGCCTCCTGGCCGTCGCTCGTTCCCCCGCTTGAAGTTGCCCGTCGCCCGCGCGAGGAGTCGCTGGACGCGTTCGGCATCGGTGCCAGCGGCCTCCAACGCATCGATGAGCCGGGCTGCAGCCGTGCCCGCAACGGTCGTGACGGCGCCGCCCGGTGAACCGACCCAGGAGATCCTCACCCTCCCGTCCTTGGTGGTCGAGTACCTAAATGCGGCAGGCTGCTCGCGGGCGGTCATCAACGGTCCGTCGGCACCCCGACGCCCCAGCGAAGCCGGAGCTGCCTGGCGGCTCGTGCCTCATCGAGACGCCGCACGGGCGTGGTGACGGGGGCATCATGCAAGATGCCGGGATCGGTGTGGGCATCCTCGGCCGCCTGCACGAACGCGGCCCCCATCGCGTCGAGGGTCTGCTTCGATTCGGTTTCCGTCGGCTCGATCATCAGGGCTTCGTCGACGACCAGCGGGAAGTAAACGGTCGAGGGGTGATAGCCGAGATCGATCAGGCGCTTGGCGACGTCCATCGCCCGAACCCCGGTCGCCTTCTTGAGCGGCCCGGCGGTGGCGACGAACTCGTGCATCGGACGTGAGTCCGGGTATGCGAAGGGGAAGGCAGGAGCGAGCATGACGGCCAGGTAGTTCGCGTTGAGGGCCGCCATCTCGCTCACCTCGGTCAGGCCGTCGCCCCCGTGCCCGAAGACGTAGGCGTAGGCACGCACGAGCACTCCGATGTTGCCGTTGAACCCATGCAGGCGACCGATCGACTTCGGACGATCCCGATCCCATCGGAAAGTGTCGGCATCGCGCGCCACGATCGGTGAGGGCAGGTAGTCGACCAGGTGCGAGGCGACCCCGACGGGGCCCGCACCCGGCCCTCCCCCGCCGTGGGGCGTGGCGAACGTCTTGTGCGTGTTGATGTGCACGATGTCGAACCCCATGTCGCCGGGGCGGGTCTTCCCCATGATGGCGTTGAGGTTGGCGCCGTCGTAGTACACGAGGGCGTTCACCGCGTGGAGCGATGCCGTGATCTCCTCGATCCGCTCCTCGAACAGACCGAGGGTGTTGGGGTTCGTGAGCATGAGCCCTGCGACCTCGTCGTCGAGGAGCTCCCTCAGCGCATCGACGTCGACGAGGCCTCGATCGTCGGAGGGCACGTTGACCGCCTCGAACCCGGCGAGCCGAACGCTCGCCGGGTTCGTGCCGTGCGCCGCGTCGGGGATCAGCACCTTCGTTCGCTCTCGTCCAGCGTCGGCGTGGAACGCCCGCATGATCAGCAAGCCGGTCATCTCGCCGCACGCACCTGCCGGAGGCTGAAGCGTGGCGCGGGCCATACCCGTGATCTCGCAGAGCGCCCGTTCGAGCCGCCACAACATCTCGAGAGTGCCTTGAACGGTCGCATCGGGTTGCAGCGGGTGCGCTCGTTGGAAGCCCGGGAGAGCCGCGACCGTCTCGGCGACCTTCGGGTTGTATTTCATCGTGCACGATCCGAGGGGGTAAGGCCCCGTGTCGACGCCATAGTTCTGTTGGGACAGCCTGGTGTAGTGGCGGACGAGGTCGATCTCGGCGACCTGCGGCAGCTTCGGCGCGGAGGGCCTCCGGTGCTCCGGCGGCACCGACGCGACGGGCACGTCGAGCGGAGCGAAGCTCGAGGCCCGGCGCCCGGCCGAGGAATGCTCTGCGATCGTGCCCGACGAGGCCGCGGGCCCCCTGGTGCGGATCGGCGCCCCCTGAGTCACGCGGATAGCACCTCACCCAGCGCCGAAACGAACCCGTCGATCTCGCTGCGGGATCGACGCTCGGTCACGGCAACGACCAGTACGTCGTCGCCAGCCTGGGGCTGGGCGACACCGGCGAGGAACCCTCGCTCGACCATCGCATCGATCACGACGGCGGCGGGGCGCGGCAGGCGGAGAGCGATCTCCTTGAAGCACGCCTCCCCCGGGAACAGGGGCGTCACCCCCGGGAGCTCCGTCAGCGCTCGCTCGGCGTAAGCGGTCTTCGACATGCACTGGTTGCCGAGTTCGACGAGCCCTTCCGGGCCGAGCCACGACATGTACACGGCCGCGGCGATCGCCATCAGGGTCTGGTTCGTGCAGATGTTCGAGTTCGCCTTGTCGCGCCGGATGTGCTGCTCGCGAGCCTGCAGGGTCAAGACGTACCCCGGCCGGCCCTCCACGTCGACGGTCTCGCCGACGATCCGCCCGGGCAGCTTCCGGACGTCGGCCATGCGCGCGGCGATGATGCCCAGGTACGGGCCCCCGTAGGTCAGGTGGTTGCCGAGGACCTGCCCCTCGCCGACGGCGATGTCCGCGCCGAGGGCCCCCGGCGGCGCGAGTACGCCCAGTGAGAGCGGGTCGAAGATCTGGATCGCGGTGGCGCCCCCGTGTCGCGCAGCCGTGAAGTGCTCCCGCGCAGGCTCCAGCACGCCGTAGACGTTCGGATGCTGCACCACGACGGCGGACACGTCGTCGGTCACTTGCGGAGTGTCTTCGAACGACTCGACTTCGTACCCCGCTCCCCTGCCTGCGGTGTGCAACGCCTCGACGGCTCGAGGATCCACGCCGGAAGCCACCAGCACCCGGGCACGACCTCGCCCGAGCGTCATGTGCACGGCTTCCACGAGCGCGGTCGCGCCGTCGTAGAGCGACGCGTTCGAAACTTCGAGCTCGGTGAGTTCGCAGATCATGGACTGGTACTCGAACAGCACCTGCAGCACGCCCTGGGACAGCTCCGGCTGGTACGGGGTGTAGGACGTATAGAACTCGCTCCGGCCGGCGAGCGACCAGACGACCGAGGGGACGTAGTGATCGTAGGCTCCTCCCCCGGCGAAGCACACGAGATCGTCGGCGTGGCGGTTGCGGGCTGCGAGGGCTCGCAGATCAGCGACGAGCTCCATCTCGCTCACGCCGTCGGGGATCGCGAGCGGCCGGTCGAGACGCACCGAGGCGGGGATCTGTTCGAAGAGCTCATCGATCGACGAACGCCCGATGGCCGCGAGCATCTCGCTGACCTCGTCGTCGGTGTGCGGGGTGAATCTCACAGGACGTCAGTGTACGGAGCGACCCGGATCACGACTCGGCGACCACCGACGGCGGGTGCTTCGCCGTCGAGCGTGCGTCCTCCAGTCCGTACTTCGTCACGAGTGAGAGGTAGTCACGTTGATAGAAGATCTTGCAGGTGACCTCCGGGTATCGCTCGCGGAGACGTCGCACCTTCCGGTTCTTCTTCGTCACGAGCTTCTGACTCAGCGTGGTGATCTCGATGTACAGGTCGAACTCGGGGAGGTAGAAGTCCGGCGTGAACCGCTGCAGCACCCGGCCCTCGCGATCCCATTCGAGATCGAACGAGGTCGGCTCGTAGTCCCACTCGATCGCATAGAAATCGAGGAGCTCGGCGAATTGGCGCTCGGACGCGTGCGCGAAGCGGATGGTGTCGCTCTTGGGGGGCGAAACGTCGAGCTTCGCGGGCTGTGCGCTCACGACCCTCCGGCCGCTGCCCGGCGGGCACGCGGCTTCGACGCCGACGCGACCGACTCCTCGAGGTCGCTGTAGACGGCGTCGAGCGAGATGGCGAACACGCCCTGGCCGTTCTTCAACAGATCAACGACCGCCTCGGGTGAATGGGCTTCGTAGACGCCGGCACCGTCGGACATCAGCGTCACCCCGTGGGGCGGCCGATCCATCGTGCGGAGGTGGTCGACCGCCTTGCGGACCCGTTGCAGCGACACGCCCGTATCGAGCAGCTTCTTGATCACATTCAGCGTCGCCAGATCCTGGAACGAGTAGAGCCGCTGGGTGCCGGACCCGTGCGCGTCCTTCACGGAGGGTGTCACGAGGCCCGTTCGGGTCCAGTAATCGAGCTGGCGGTACGAGATGCCCACGATGCGCTTCGCTTCGGGTGCACGGAACCCTTGTTCGCTCATCACCACTCCATAATCACGCCGATGTGTTTCCGCAGCGTAGGGGCAGTCTGAGGGCCTGTCAACGCCCACGGGCCCCCCGGACGTCGCCTGCGGCTCAAGTTCTCCGGGTGCGCGCCCGATGCATCCCTAGTCAGGAAGGACCACGTCGAGTCGCAGGAGACCCATCGAGCCATGACACGAACCCTCCGCCGCGTGGCGACAACCACCGCCCTCGCTCTGGCCCTCGCCCTCGCCCTCGTGCCGACCGGTGCGCTCGCGAGGACGCCCAACTACACGTGGCAGATGTTCCGGGAGACGAATCAGGCCCGGATGAACCACTCGGTCGGCCGGCTCGACCGCGCCTACCGGCTCACCGACGCCGCGACCAAGCACGCTCGGGCCATGGCCCGCCGCGGCAGCCTCTTCCACACCTCCGGCCCGAGCCGCTACAACGTTCGCTGCCGGGCCTGGGGCGAGAACGTTGGGTACACGACCGGGGATGTCGCCGATCTGCAGCGGGCATTCATGAAGAGCCCATCGCATCGCAGGCACGTGCTCGACCGCACCTTCTCCCGCGTGGCCGTCGGGTCGGCGACCGATGACCGAGGCCGCCTCTACGTCACCTTGTTCTTCTGCACCTGAGCGGGGCCGGCAAGCCGAGTCGGTGCCTCAGCCGGCGAAGTCCTCGGGCGTGACCGTATCGAGGAACTCCCGGAACTTCTCGACTTCCTCGTCCTCGTCGTCGGGGATCAGGATCGATGCCTCCTCGAGCACGTCTTCGTGCACGAAGATCGGCACCGACATGCGAACCGCGAGGGCGATCGCATCGGAGGGACGTGAGGAGATCTCGTAATCCTCTCCCTGTCGGTTCATCGCGATCGTCGCGAAGAAGGTCGACTCACGCAGCTCGGTCACCTCGATGCGGCGAACGTCAACGGCGAGGTCTTCGAGGATCGTCCGAAGGAGATCGTGGGTCATCGGGCGAGCCGTAACGACGCCCTGCAGTGACAGGGCGATGGCCGCAGCTTCCGCGGCCCCGATCCAGATCGGCAGGTAGCGTTCGCCGTCGCGTTCGCGCAACAGGACGATCGGTTGGTTGGTCGGGAGCTCGACGCGCACCCCGGTCAGTTCCATCTCGATCATCGTCTTCCGAGCGTAACCGCGGCTCCCAGGTCGGGCAACCGAACGCGGGGGCGCGCGATCAGGCAGACGCGAACCGGGGTGACAAAGCGCCGGGGTCGTCCTTGAGGGCTTCGAGGTCGTCGACCTGCAGGATGTCGGGCAGATTGCGATACCGCTCCTGGAAATCGAGCCCGTATCCGACGACGAAACGATCGGGGCAATCGAAACCGACGTAGCGAGGCGTCAGGGGCACGATCCTCCTGACCGCCTTGTCGAGCAAGGTGCAGACCTCGAGCGACGCGGGATCCCTCGCGAGGAGCACACCGAGCAGGTAGCGAAGGGTCAAACCCGTATCGACGATGTCCTCGACCAGGATCACGTCGCGCCCTGCCAGGTCGACGTCGGTGTCGAGCAAGATCTGTACACGTCCGAGGGATTCCTCGGCGTCGCCGTAGCGGCTGATCGCCATGAAGTGGGGCTCGAGCGACAGTGGCGTGGCCCGCATCAGGTCCGCGAGGAACACCGCGCCGCCTTTGAGGACCGTGATCAACACGGGCTCACGCCCCACGTAGTCCCCGGCGATCGTGCGGCCGAGCTCGTCCACCCGGCGGCGGATGTCCTCGCGCCCGAACAGGACGCTCGCGACCTCCGTCATGACGGCCGAGCGTAGCAGGCGGGGCTACCCAACCAGCCCCTCGAAGGCGTCGGCGACCGCTCGCCCGACGGCGGTCGCCGCACGCGACCACCAGGGACCGTCACCGGCGGGTGGAGGCGGCGGCACCGCCGCGACCCGAAGCGCGCTGGACCCCAGGTGGACGCCGGGGATCGTGATCTTGATCGTCCCCACACGCTCCCCCACCGCCGGGGGGAACACCGCATCGGGCGACACGACGACCCGCCGGGAGATCTGCTCGAGCTGGGCGACCGGCACCAACGCCGTGATCGCCCGGGCCGACTCGACGGGCACCGCCCCGCCTCGGATCGCCACGGTGCCCACCGCCTCGCCTGCCCGCACGAAGGTCGCTTCCCGGAACCCGTCAAAGCCGTGGTCGAGGAGCTCGGCTGCCTCGGAGAACGCCTCGTTGCGGTCCCCGAGCACGATGGCGACAAGTCGACGATCCCCACGTTCCGCGGTCGCGATCAGACAGAAGCCCGCTCCCGTGGTGAAGCCGGTCTTCGCACCGATCGCCCCTCGATACAGCCAGAGCAGCGCGTTGCGATTCTGCACGCGTCTCGGCTTGCCCTGAGGCGCCGGGATCGTGCGGAACTTCGACGACACGATGCTTCCGAAGCCCTTCTGAGCGTAGGCGGCACGGGTCAGGATCAGCAGATCGCGCGCCGTCGAGCGGCCACGGTCGTCGAGTCCGTTGGGCGAGAAGAACGTCGTGTCGCGCATACCCAGAGCCCGCGCGCGGTCGTTCATCATCGCGACGAAGCGCTGCTCCGTGCCGCCCACATCGATCGCCAGCGCGAGGGCGGCGTCGTTGGCCGACTGCAGCATCAGGGCGTCGAGCAACTCCCGGACGGTGCGGCGCTCCCCCGCTCGCAGCCCCAAGGTCGACGACGCACCGTAGTCACGGTCGTCGAAGACCGCACCCGCGGCCACCGGGATCACATCGTCGAGATCGCGACGCGCCAACACGACCAACGCCGTCATGACCTTGGTGAGGCTGGCGATGGGCCGACGGACCTCGGGGGCTTTCGCGTACATCACCTGACCGTCGTCGAGGTCTGCCAGGAGGGCGACCGGCACGTCGACCTTCGGCACGGGACCGGGGTCGGTCGGCGTCGCGAGCGACTGTGGGAAGGGCGAGGGCGAGCCTCGCGGCGGCACGGGGGTCGGCGGCGGGCCCGCGCGCTCGGCCGAGGCCGTACCGAGCAAGGCGAGGTGCAGGCCGAGCCCCGCCAGCACCGACAGCACGACGGCGATGCGTGCGGATCTCAGGCTCGTAAGCCCCCTGCCGCGAAGGAACCTCACGCGCCGCGCAGATCCTCGCGCAGGTTCGTCCTCAGCAGTGCCTGCTTGAACTTGCGTGAGGTCACGGACAACTCCGCGAGGGTCTCGGCGGCCGCGCGACGAGCGTCGGGGTTCTTCTGTCGGAGCCGGGGAGCCACCAGGTCTTCGAAGAACTTCGACTCGCGGTCCGCGAAGTGCTTGTACATCGTCAGATGTCTCGGCTCGATGCCGAAGCGCAGGAAGTCCTTCACGATCGACAAGACGATGTAGTCGTCGCCATCGTAGTAGATCGCTCCATCGGGGCCGTGCGAGCACACGATGCCGAACGACTCGAGCTCCTTGATGCGGTCGCGTTCGACGCCGGTGGCCGCGGACATCTCCTCGATCGACATCTGCAATCCGGTCGGCGCGTCCGCGAGGCCCTCGTCGACGTCGTCGACGTCGTCGCCGGACTCGGCCCCGTCCCCGTCGCGCTCCTGGTCGCCGTCGAGCTCCTCGTCGGCGTCTCGTTTCACCAGGCGTTCCTTGATCACCTTGAGCGGCAGGTACTCGTCACGCTGCATACGCAGGATGGACTTCAGTCGGTCGACATCACCGACGTAGAACTTGCGGTACCCCGACGGAGTGCGCTCGGGCTCGATCAGCCCCTCCGCCTCGAGGAACCGGATCTTCGAGATCGTGATGTCGGGGAACTCGGTCTTCACGGCGACGAGGACCTCGCCGATGGATTGATAGTTTCGGGTTCCCGCCATCTGTCCCATCACTCCCCTGCCGAGAAGAACACGAGCTTGAACCGACCCACCTGAACCTCATCGCCCGAGGCCAGCTTCGTCTCCACGACCTGCTCCCCGTTCACATATGTGCCGTTGAGGCTTCCGACGTCGCGCACGAACCACTCCGCACCGGCTCGGCGCTCGAAGACCGCATGCGCCCGTGAGACGGTCACGTCGTCGAGGAAGACGGCCGCGTCGGTCGCTCGCCCGACCGTCGTGACGTCGGCCTCCATCAGGAAGGTCGACCCCGCGTTGGGACCACGCTTGACCAGAACGAGAGCCTGACCGGGCCTCAGTTCATCGTGTGGGAACGGGAACTCATCGTGCGCCTCATCGTCGGGCTCGATCGGTGTGAGTGAGACGGTGGCATCGCCGTGGAGTGGAGCACCACACTCGGCACAGAAGCGTGCATCATCTCGGTTGGGATGTCCACAACGGGTGCAGTACAACGTCAGGTCTCCATCACGTTCGCTCTCCCGCCGAGGATACAGGTCGAGCGTTCGACCGCTCGACGGGTGAAGGATCGACGTTACCGCAGGGTGAGAGCACCTTCAACCGCACTTCAGGGCAACCCTCGACCCTTCAGGATGTTGAGGCTCGACCAGGGGTCGACTGGGTCAAGTCTCGATGACGCAGGTGATCTGCAGCCCTGACCCCGGTCATGCAGCCCCATCCTCTGTGAAAGACCGATACGCCTCGGCGTCGAGCAGACCATCGGTCGCACGCGGGTCGTCGGGCGCGATCACCACGAGCCATCCGTCGCCGTAGGGCTGTTCGTTGACGAGCTCCGGTCGTTCCTCGATCAGTGGATTGCGTTCCACGATCGTTCCCGCGAGAGGGCTGTACACGTCGGAGACGCTCTTGGTCGATTCCACCTCCCCGAAGGGCTGGTGCGCTTGGATCTTCGCACCGATCTCGGGAAGGTCGACGTAGACGACGTCCCCGAGCGCATCTTGGGCGAAGTCGGTGATGCCGACGCGGACCCGCTCGCCCTCGGTCCGGGCCCACTCGTGCTCCTTCGTGTAGCGAAGCTCCTCGGGGAACTCCACGGTCGTCCTCCTTCTGCTCCTGCGCGGGTCGCCGGACGTATCCAGCGACCGGAACGATAGTCCTCCGTGGATCCGGATGCCCGCCGATCTCACGCTGTACGGAGGGTTCGGCGCAGGTCGGCGGCATAGGCGGCGGCGGCGATGTAGTACTCCACGATCCCCAAGGCGTACACGGGCCATCCGATCGCGAGCGCTGCGCCGGCCGGCCAGAGCCCGAGGGTGCCCCACGACACGGCCGGGATCGCGATCATGAGCTCGAAGGTCGCCACCTTGCCGATCCACCTGACGTCGAGACGGAACCCCTTCGTGGCGAGCACGGCCCAGGCCGCGAGCACGGCGACGTCGCGCGCGAGGATCAGGCCCGCCGCCCACGCTGGGAACGCGCCGCGCACGACCAGGGCGATCAGGCCCGCCGCGATCGCGAGTCGGTCGGCCAGCGGGTCCAGCACCTTGCCCAGTTCCGAGACCTGCCCCGTCCGCCGCGCGATCGTGTCGTCGACCCAGTCGGTGGCCACCACGACGCCGAATAGCACGATGCCCCATGCGGTCGTGTCGTCGTCGACGATCAAAACCCAGAACACGGGAATCGCCGCGATGCGGAGCGCCGAGATCAGATTGGGGACCGTGAGCAGGCGCGACGAGGCCTGCGCGCGGTCACCAGGTGCGTCCATCGGTCGGGACGGCGGGACTTGAACCCGCGACCCCCGGTCCCCCAGACCGGTGCGCTACCAGACTGCGCCACGTCCCGTGCCTCGCGATTGTATCGGCTCGAGGGTCGCGGCTCGTCACCCGGATGGGCCGGTACCTCGGCGGGGCGCGTCAGCGCGAGGTGCCGCCCCGCCGCTTCCTCGGGCGATACGTCACCCGCACGGGCACACCCTCGAGGCGGAACGTCCGTCTCAGCCGATTCTCGATGTAGCGCCGATAGGCAGGATCCGGTTCGCGAGCGCCTCCGAAGATCACGAACGACGGCGGCGACGTGGCGACCTGCGTCGCGTAGTGCAACGTTCCCGCGGACCGAGGGGTTGGCCGCTCCCGTTGGGCCTGCTGCACCACCTCGTTGACCTTTGAGGTCGGAACCCTCGACGTCCAGCGTTCGCGGAGGTCGAGCAGGGCAGGAGGCAGACGGTGCACCCCCCGGCCGGTCTTCGCCGACGTGCGCATCACCGGCGCCGAGGCGAATTGCCTGGCCGTCTGAACGAGGGCGGCGTAGGTGTCGTCCTTGTCCTCGACGAGATCCCATTTGTTCGCGACCAGCATGAGGGCGCGCCCCTCGCCGATCACCACGTTGGCGATCTTCTTGTCCTCGACCGTGTAGCCCTGCTCCGCGTCGAGCAGAAGCAGCGCCACGTCGGCTCGCCCGATCGCCTGGGTTGCCCGTACGACGCTGTAATACTCGACGCCGCGAAGTTTGGTGGCTCTGCGCATGCCGGCGGTGTCGACGAAGCGCACGGGGCCGTCGGGCCACTCGACGAGCGCGTCGACGGCGTCGCGGGTCGTGCCCGCTTCCTCGAACACCACCGATCGGTCCTGCCCGGCCAGCCGGTTGAAGAGACTCGACTTGCCGACATTGGGGCGCCCCACGAGCGCGAACCTGGGTTCGACGGCGGTGGTCGCGGTCTCACGCGGCGCATCCGGAAGCAACTGAACGATTCGATCGAGCAGGTCGCCGGCCGACCGGCCGTGCATCGCCGAGACGGCGAAGGGTTCCCCGAGACCCAACGAATGGAACGCGGCGGCGTCGGCCTCCTCCCGATCGGTGTCGACCTTGTTGGCCGCAACCAGGACCGGCACCGTGGCCCCTCGCAGCCGCTTGGCGAGCGCCCCGTCCTCCTCGGTGATGCCGGCCTGCGCGTCAACCACGAGCAGGATCAAATCGGCCTGCTCGATCGCCCGGTCTGCCTGAGCCCGAGCGAGTGCCTCGACCCCTTGGGCCGTACGCAGGTAGCCAGCGGTATCCACCAGCGAGAAGCGGCGTCCCCGCCAGGCGGCCTCGACCTCGACGCGGTCGCGGGTGACGCCGGGAAGATCGTGGGAGATCGTCTCCCGTCGACCGAAGAGCCGGTTCACGAGTGTCGACTTCCCGACGTTCTGACGACCGATGACCGCGATGCGAGGCAGCGGGAGCGTCGGCTCGTGATGGACGTCGCTGCCGGTCACGTCGATGTCCCCGAGGCGGTCGGCCCCGACCCCAGCATCTCGGGCGCGAGCTCACGCACGGCCTCGATCGCGACCGCGAGGGTACGCTGGGGGTCGAGTTCACTCGTGTCGATCACCACGGCGCCGGGAGCCGGCTCGTGCGGGGTCGTTCTCGCGTCGCGCTCGTCGCGACGGCCGAGTGCGGCAGCGACGTCGCTCCCCTGACCCGACGAGCGCTCGATCGCGCGGCGGTGCGCGCGGAGATCGGCAGGAGCCTGGAGGTAGAGTTTGACGGGAGCGTCGGTGAACACGACGGAAGCGATGTCTCGACCCTCCATCACCGCCCCGTGCCGGTTCCCGAGCTCGCGTTGTTCGCGCCGCATGTAGGCTCGCACGACGTCGTGGCTCGCGACGACCGACACCGTCGACTCGACCTCGACGCTGGTGAGTTCGCTCGAGTCGTAACCCTCGACCTCGAGCTCGCCGGGCGGCTCCACCCGCACGATGAACCTCAACCCCCGAGCCAGCCGCACGAGCGTCTGATCGTCGTCGGGCGGTGTCGCCTCCCGGAGTGCAGCTGCCGCAAGCGCTCGATACATGAGCCCCGTATTCACGTACGGGAGCCCCAGCGCGGCAGCCAGGCTTCGGGCAAGGGTGCTCTTGCCGCTTCCGGCGGCGCCGTCGATCGCGACGACACGAGGCGAAGGGCTCATTCGCCCGCCACCGGTTCGATCGTGGCGCCGAGCGCGACCAGGGTGCGAACGAACCCAGGGAACGAGACCTCCGCATGCTCGACACCGTCGACCTCGACCGCGCCTCGGGCGGCAAGACCCGAGACCACCAGCGCCATGGCCATGCGATGATCGCCCCTCGCGTCGCCGCGACCCCCCTCGAGGCCACCGCCGGCCACGACGAGGTCGTCGCCCTCGACGGCCGCGTGCCCGCCGAGGCCACGGATCGCCTCGGCGATGCCGGTGAGGCGGTCGGATTCCTTCAGCTTGAGTTCACCCGCTCCCGTGAACCACGAATCCGAGGGAGCGTGCGCTGCCAGCAAGGCGAGGACCGGAACCTCGTCGACCACGAGCGGCAGCTCGTTCGCCTCGACGCGAACCGGACCGACGCCGGCGGTCGGCGGCACATGGATGTCGCCGACGGGCTCACCCAGCTCGTGATGGCGGATGCTCCGCTCGACCGTGATACCCATCCGCTCCATCACCTCGAAGACCCGAGTCCTGGTCGGGTTGAGACCGACCCCCGCCACCGTCAGCTCCGATCCCGTGAGCGCCGCCGCGGCCACGAGGAAGGCGGCCGACGAGACGTCGCCGGGAACGACGGCCGAGAATCCCTCGTGCTGGAACCGCCCCACGGCGACCGTCTCTCCGACCTCGATCGGGGCGCCCAAGGCGAGCAGCGCCCGCTCGGTGTGGTCTCGAGTCGGCACGGACTCACGAACGACCGTCAACCCATCGGCGTCGAGGCCTGCCAGGAGCACGGCGCTCTTGACCTGGGCGCTCGGCACCGTGGGCTCGAACACGATCCCGTGAAGCGGCCTGCCGTGAACGACGACGGGAGCGTGGCCACGGTCGGTGTCGATCTCGGCCCCCATCTCGCGCAGGGGCATGGCTACCCGCTCCATCGGCCGGCTCGACAGGCTCGCGTCCCCCTCGAGCGCCGTCATGAAGGCGGCCGACGAGACCAACCCCATCAGGAGGCGCATCGAGGTTCCGGAGTTCCCGCAGTCGAGTGCTCGATCGGGCACGGTCAGTCCTTTTCGCCCCTTACCCTCGACCTCAAGGGAGACCGGCGGAGGCCCGTTCGTGTCACCGTCGACCTTCACGTTCCACGTGGAACGGTGACCCTCGGCGGTGTCGGCATCGTACGAAGCCCAGCTCTGCAGTGCAGGTCGAGCCTCCGTTGTCAGGGCTGCGAGGGCGGCAGCCGTCGATCGGACGTCGAGAGATGGCGGAACCTCCATGAGAGCGCTACGGCCAACGGCGGTCGCTGCCAGCATCAACCACCGGTGCGAGATCGACTTGTCACCCGGCACGCGTGTCGTTCCCTGCAGGCGACCTCCGGGTTCGATCCGCACATGCATGGCGCGACCCTCAGGCGAGCCTGGTGGGGTCGAGGCCGACGTCGACGAGCACCGAGTGCGCCCGGTCGGCCGCGTCGGCCACCACCGTGAGGTGCACCGTGCCGCGCCCACCCTCGGGCGAGTGGACGATCTGGAGATCTTCGATGTTCACGTCGCCATCCCTCAGCACGGCCGTCAGGTTCGCGAGCGCCCCGGGGCGGTCGGGCACGACGACCTGGAGCACCGCCACCCCCGCCCGCACGGTGGGCTTGGCCGCCAGGCGGAGACGGGCCCGCTTCGCCTCGTCGAAGGTCGCTTCCACATCGCGTCCCCGCTCCCCCACGATCTCGGCCCGGAGTCGCATGAGCCGCTCAGCGTAGAGATCGATCGCCTCTGCGATCGCCAGGCGATTCCCCAGCAGGATGTCGCTCCACAGCGAAGGGTTGGATGCCGCCAGACGGGTGAGGTCGCGGAATCCACCCGCGGCAAGCAACAGGATCTCGGGCTCGTCGGCCTCCTCGGTCGCCGCCAGGCTCATCAGTGCCGTCGAGGCGACCTGCGGAAGATGGCTGACGAATGCCACGAGCCGATCGTGGCGGGTCGGATCGAGTCGCACGGGCCGCGCCCCCAAGGAGGCGACCCAGGACTCGAGGGCCGCCACGGACGCGGCGTCGCTGGCCTCATGGGGCGTGATGGCCCAGACGATGCCGTCGAGGACCGAGGCCGACGCATGCTCGGGCCCAGATCGTTCGCTGCCGCCCATCGGATGGCCCGGCACGAACCGACCGATGTCGGTCGCTGGAGCTTCCTCGAGGGTTCGGCGAACGAGCGCCGTCTTCACGCTCCCGACATCGGTCACGACAGCCCCGGCGGATCTGGCGAGGCACCTCGCCACGAGCACGGCGATCGTCGGGATCGGCGTGGCCACGACCACGACGTCGGCGTCACCGACCGCATCCTCGAGCGACTCAGCCAGCCGGAATCCCGCGAGGTCCGACGCTCGCCGGGCAACGGCCGCATCCGCGTCCCACCCCACGACAGCGGCGCCGACACGTGCCGATGCAAGCGCGACCGACGTGCCGATCAGGCCTGTCCCGATGACGGCGACGCGCCTAACCGAGGTCATCGCGCAGGGACTCGGCCCCGTCGAGATACACCGGCTCGACCTCCGTGAGGGACCGCTGCGTGTGCAGGTGCATCAGGACGCGGACCACGAGCGGCATCGATCCGGCAACCGGGATCTCTCTGGCACACATCAGCGGCACCGACCCGAGTCCCATGCGGCGAGCCGCCTCGGCAGGGAAGACCGACGTGATGTCGTCGGTCACCGTGAAGAGCATGCTGATCAGGTCTTCGCCGACGGCACCGTTGCGCTCGAGCATGGCCTCGACGAGTCGCTGCGTCGCGTCGAGCACGCACGCGGGTGTGTCCTCAACCACCACGATCGCACCACGGATCGCCCGTACCGTCATGTCGTCCCTCCGCCGGAGCGCCGCCTTCCGGCGGGCCGGCCAACAGGCTACCGCCCAGCGGAGGCGGCGAGAGCGAGAGCCTGAATCTCGCCACGCTCGAGCGACCGCACGCCGCCGGGCTCGAGTCCCTCGAGCCCGATCGGGCCGATACGCAGCCGTATGAGGCGCGTGACCGGAAGACCGACGGCCGCCAGGAGCCGGCGAACCTCGCGCTTGCGGCCTTCGGTCATCACCAGTCGCACGGCGCCGCGACCTTTCGACGCCGCGATGATGCGCCCACGCACCGCGCGGGCCGGGCCATCGTCGAGCTCCACCCCTGACCTCACGCGGGCGAGCTGCTTGGCGGTCGGTTCGCCGTCGACTTCGGCCAGGTACTCCTTCTCCACCCCGTGCCGCGGGTGCAGCAGGCGATTCGCGAGTTCCCCGTCGTTCGTGAGCAGGAGCAGGCCTTCCGAGTCGCGGTCGAGGCGGCCGACGGGAAAGACCCGCGTTCCCTCAGGGAGGAAGGCGGTGATGTCCGGACGCCCCTGAGGATCGCGCATCGTGGTCACCACGCCGGGCGGCTTGTGCAAGGCGTAGTAGCGCAGATCGGGATCCAGGTCGACCTCGAGACCGTCGAGGCACACGATGTTCGTCCCGACCTCGACCTTGTCGCCGAGCGTCGCGACGACGCCGTCGACGGTCACGCGCCGCTCGACGATCAGTTGCTCGCACGTGCGCCTGGAGCCGAAACCTGCCCTGGCGAGGGCGCGCTGGAGTCGCTCCACGGCCACCGCGTCTCAGCTTTCGTCGGGCGCAGCAGCGTCGACATCGTCGCCGGGGGTTCCGCTCGCAGCCTCGTCACTCGCATCCGGTGCATCGCTCTCCACCTCGGCCAGAGGATCGGCGTCGGACGCCGGATCGAGCAGCGGCGCGAGCGCCGGCAGCGACGCCAGCGACGGCAGCCCCAGCCGCTCGAGGAACCCCGGCGTGGTGGCGTAGAGCACCGGGCGCCCGGGCGACTCGTCGCGGCCGGCTTCCTCGATCAGCCCGCGGTCTGCCAGCGCCCGCAGCACCCCGTCGGAATTCACGCCCCTGATGCCGCTCACCTGGTGCCGCGTCACCGGCTGCTTGTAGGCGACGATCGAGAGCGTCTCGAGCGCCGCCTTCGTCAGGCGTGCCTGCCGAGAAGAGAGCACGAACTGCTCGACCACCGACGCCGTGTCGGGATGGGTGTACAGGCGCCACCCTCCGGCCACGTTGCGCAAGACGAGCCCAGACCCACGGTCCTCCAGGTCTCGCTGCAGCCGATCGCACAGCGCCTCGACCGTACGACGGTCCACGTCGAGCGCCTGAGCCAGCAGCGACGCGGTCAGCGGCTCGTCCGAGACGAAGAACAGCGCCTCGAGCGCCCGGGTATCGGCGACCGGAGTCTCCGCGACCGGCGTCTCCGCACCGGCCACGTCGTCTCGTTCCGGACGCTCCATCATCGGTTCATCCAGTCCACGCGACCTCGATCTCGCCGAAGGTCTCCGCCTGCGCGAGCTCGACCTTCCCTTCGCGGTAGAGCTCTAGGATCGCCAGGAACCGCACCACGACGTGGATGCGCTCATCGCAATCTGCGACGAGGTCGCGGAACGTCGCCCCCCGGCCGAAGCTCGTGATTCGCTCCTCCAGCGTCGACATCGCCTCGGCCACCGTGTAACGGACCGGCGTGACGTGTGAGAGGTCAAGGGTCGGAGGAGGACGCAACAGCGCCGCTGCCATCGTCGCGAGGTGTTCGGGACGAAGATGGACCATGGGGTCGGGGTACAGGTGGGAGAATTCGGGACCGGGGCCGACGTCGCGGGCGAAGTATCCAGCCTCGTCTTCGAGCCGGCGAGCGATCTCGACGGCGACTTTGCGGAACGCCGCGAGCTCGAGCGACCGCGCATAGGCGAGATCGGGCGATCCGCCGATCAGGTCTTCCTCGTCGAGCTCCGTGTGGCGGGGCGTCAGGCGAGAGACCTTCAGCTCGAGAAGCACGGCGCAGATCGCGATGAACCACGTGGCCTCCTCGAGGTTCCAACGGTCGGCTTGCTTGGCGTGGGCGAGGTAGCGATCGGTCACGGCCGAGACGGCCACGTCGCAGACGTCGACCTTCTGCTCCATCACCAGCTCGGCGAGCAGGCGGAACGGTCCGGCGTAGGTCGGAAGGTCGACCGCGAACTCGGTGGTGGGTGGCGCCACAGCCGCGCCGTCACTCATCGCGCTCGCCTGTGTCGGGCGAAGCTCTCATCGGAAATGCATCGCCTCTCGCACGGCATCGAGCGTCTGTCGGGCCACCGGCCTGGCCCTGCCCGCTCCGTCGGCCAGCACCCGCTCGACGAGTCCCTGGTCGCCTGCGAGCTCGGCCCGCCGCTCTCGATACGGGCGGAAGTACTCGATCAGGTTGTCGGCGAGGATCGTCTTGCAGTCCACGCATCCGAGCTCGCCGGAGCGGCAACCTGCCTCGATCTCGCCGATCCGCTCGGGGGAAAACCGCCGTTGGAGGGCGAAGATGGGGCAGATCTCGGGGCGCCCGGGGTCGCCGCGGCGCACCTTCTGCGGATCGGTGATGAACGAACGAACGCTTGCTCGGATCGCATCCTCGTCGTCGCGAACCCAGATCGCATTGTCGAGCGATTTCGACATCTTCCGTCCGTCGGATCCTGGGATCAACGGGGTCTCCGACAGCAGTGGCTGCGGCTCCACGAGGACATCGCCATAGAGGCGATTGACGCGCCGCACGATCTCGCGGCTGATCTCAAGGTGCGGGACCTGATCCTCCCCGACCGGCACGAGTTCGCCCCGCACGATCGCGATGTCCGCCGTCTGCAGCACCGGATAGCCCAGAAAGCCGAAGTTCGCGATGTCACGCTCGGCCATGTCGCGGAGTCGTTCCTTGAACGACGGAACCCGTTCGAGCCAGCCGAGGGGCGTCACCATGCCGAGCAGCAGGGCCAGCTCGGCAACCTCGGGCACGTCGGACTGCCGATAGATCGTCGAGCGCTCCGGATCGAGACCAGCCGCCAGCCAGTCGAGCACGAGGTCGTGGACGAAGCCGGGCAGTTCGTCGGTTCGGTCGTAGTGCGTGGTGAGCATGTGCCAGTCGGCGATGAAGAAGAAGCAATCGCGATCCGGATCTTCCTGCAATGCGACCATGTTCTCGATGTTGCCGGCCCAGTGTCCGACGTGCAGCGGACCGGTCGGGCGATAGCCCGTCAACACGCGGGAGCGCGTGGCGGACGGAACATCGGCGGTGCTTGGCTGGTCGATGCCGGGGATGATAGCGCGGGCGCAGCTCCGCCTCGGGAGGCGGCGGGTCGCGCCCGGCGGTCAGCCGATCTGCATGACCTGCTCGCAGGGGAGCCCGGTCGCGGCATCGCAGATGGCTCCGGCAAGCGTCGTCAGGAAGCCGAGGGTCAACGTCGAGAAGACGAAGAGCGCCACGAGGACGAACAGCGGCAGGTACTTGTCGGCGTTCCGGTACACCTCGCGTGCTTGCGGGGGCAGCAGCATCCCGACGACGCGCGCACCGTCGAGACCCGGGATCGGCAACAGATGGAAGACGAGCGATGCGGCGTTCGTGAAGGCGAAGACGACCAGGGCCCGCGCACCTTCGAGGGGGAAGATCGCCATCCGAACCAGGAGCCCGGCCACGATCGCGAGCGTGAGGTTTGCGATCGGTCCTGCGATCGACACGAACACCAGGTCGCGCGTGCGACGCAGGTAGCTCGGATCGACCGGCGCCGGCTTGCCGTAGGCCGCCGGGATCACCAGCACCTGCACGGTCCACAAGACGGCGATCAACCCCGGCACGAGACCGCTCCCGAAGGGTTCGAACCACGCCTTCGGGTTGAGGGTCAGCCGTCCCCAGAGGCGCGGCGTCGGGTCGCCGAGCGTCGAAGCGGTCCGTGCCCTCGCGAGCTCGCGCACCGACGTCGCGATCGCGAGGGACACGAGCATGTACACGGCGAGCCGGATGCCGAGCGCCGTGAAGTTGCCCACTGCCGTCGTCGTCTCCTCAGTCGAGCCACGCATGGATCAACGGCGGCGGCGTCACGGGCTCATCTCGCAGCTCGAGCGAGTCGAGCACTTCGCGGGCGGCCCGGCGGACGCCGTCGGCGTCGCGGCCGTGCACCTCACCGACCGGTTGCCCCACCTCGAGCTGATCACCGATCTTGCACCGCACCACGATACCTACCGCGGGGTCGATCGGGTCCCCCTTCCGCACGCGGCCCGCTCCGAGCGCTCCGCTCGCCAGCCCGATCCGCTCGGTCGCCATGCTCGCGACGATCCCCGCTCGATCCGCCTCGATGGGAAGCACGACCGGCGCCGACGGAAGCACCCCGGTCGGATCGTCGACCACCCGCGGATCGCCACCTTGTGCCTCGACCATCGACCGGAAGCGCTCGAGTGCCGTTCCGTCATCGATCGCGCGCTGCGCATCTGCGGTCGCCGTGGCGAGATCCGCCCCGCTGGTCGCGACCGCACCGCGGGCCGTGAACGCGACGGCCAGCTCGCGCAGCCGCCCGCGATGTTCGCCCCGGAGCACGTCGACGGCCTCGACGACGTCGAGCGCGTTGCCCACCGCATCGCCGAGCGGTTGCTCCATGTCGGTCACGGCGACCCGCGCTTCCCGTCCCCATCCGTGGGCGAGCCCGAGGCAGGCCTCGGCCAGCGCCTCGGCGTCTGCCGCAGTCTTCATGAAGGCACCGGCTCCCGCCTTCACATCGAGGAGGATCAGGTCGGTCTCGACCGCCAGCTTCTTCGACATCACGCTGGCGGCGATCAGCGGGACCGAGGGCACGGTCGCCGTCGCGTCACGCAGCGCATAGAGCTTGCCGTCGGCCGGCACGAGCCGCTCCGACTGGGCGGCGACCGCACACCCGACATCGGCGACCTGCCGCCGCATCTCGTCGGGCTCGAGATCGGTGCGCAGCCCGGGGATCGATTCCAGCTTGTCCAGCGTGCCGCCGGTGTGGCCGAGTCCCCTGCCCGAGAGCTTGGCGACCGCCATGCCCAACGACGCGGCCAGCGGGGCGAAGACGAGGGTGACCCCGTCGGCCACCCCCCCGGTGGAGTGCTTGTCGACCGTCGCTCGCTCGAGTCCCTCGAAGCGCACGGTGTCGCCCGACGCGATCATGGCTCGCGTCAACGCGAGCGTCTCGGCACCGTCCATCCCTCGCAGCAGGCACGCCATCAGGAAGGCCGCAGCGAGCGCGTCGTTGACCTCTCCGCGTGTGTAACCCTCGACGAAGGCCTCGACCTCGTCGGCAGAGAGGGAATGTCCGTCGCGTTTCGCGGCGCCGACC
>Ga0224510_10000715_pt1 | contig 23921 bp, 20 predicted proteins | sample SF_May12_sed_USG_FD_170161 | JGI IMG/M metagenome (GOLD analysis project Ga0224510, IMG submission 170161) | Sediment microbial communities from San Francisco Bay, California, United States - SF_May12_sed_USGS_4_1 | ecosystem: Environmental > Aquatic > Marine > Sediment | place: USA: California... | reverse complement strand
ACGGTGGAGAGGCACAAGAGCGTCCCCGCAGCGGCCGTGCCACGAGCGGTCGCCACCTCGCCCTCCTCGTGCGCGATCTGGTGAAAGGCCATGGGGGCGACGAGAACGGGCATCGAGACCGGAGTGCCGAGCACAGTCGTTTCCGTTGAGACCGATGACACATCTACGAGCACTCGCGGTCGAAGGCGGAACTTGGAGAACGCCTCGCGATTCCAAAGCAGCGTCCGCTCGTCACCCGCGCCGCCGTTGATGTAGCTCCAGGCGTCTGCCGGGATGGCGGCCTCTGCGAGGCGCTCGGCGTCGTCGATCGTGAGCAATTGCTCCATGGCTGGGAGCCTAGATGCTTGCTCTCCGTCGGTGGATTTCATCCCTGCGTAAGAGGATGAGGCCTACCCTTCATCCGTGCTCATCCTTCTCGGGGTGGCGTTCGTCGCGGGCGTCATCACCTCGCTGTCTCCGTGCGTGCTCCCCGTGCTGCCGATCATCCTCGCCGGCGGCGCGTCGAGCACGAACCGAACACGCCCATACGCGATCGTCGCGGGCCTCATCGTCTCCTTCACCGTGTTCACCCTTGCAGGAGGCGCGCTCCTGAGCGCGCTCGGACTACCTGAAGACCTCCTGCGCGACCTGGCCATCGCGGCCATGCTCGTTATGGCTGCAAGCCTTCTCTCGCGGCGGGTTGCGTGGCTCCTCGAGCGCCCACTCCTCTTCCTGACGCGGCGTCGCCCCTCCACGGACGGAAGCGGCGTCCTGCTGGGTCTCAGCCTCGGTCTCGTCTTCGTTCCTTGCGCAGGGCCTGTGCTCGCGGCGATCAGCGTGCTCGCGGCAAGCGGAGAGATCGGGCTCCGGATCATCCTGGTGACCGGTGTGTTCGCGATCGGCGCCTCGATCCCCATGCTCGCGATCGCGGTCGGTGGCCAGCGCCTGACGACCGGCGTGGGGCTTCTCCGTACGCATGCCGAGTCGACCCGGAAGGTCGCCGGCATCCTGCTGGGCGTGGGAGCTCTCGCGATCGCGTTCAACCTCGACACGGAGATCACAACCAGGCTCCCGACGTACGGAACGTCTTTCCAAGAGAGAGTCGAGCGCAACTCAACCGTGCGCCGCGAGCTGCGTGGACTGACGGGCTCCGGCGACGCCCTGGCCGCCGATACGGGCAGCGCGGCGGGACCGCGGGCGCCCGAGTTCAAGGACATCAAGCTCTGGCTGAACAGACCGAATGGGAAGCCTCTCTCAATCGCCGGTCTCCGCGGGAAGGTCGTGCTCGTCGACTTCTGGACGTACTCGTGCATCAACTGCTTGCGCACGCTTCCCCACGTGAAAGCGTGGGACCGGGCGTACCGCAAGGCAGGGCTCATGATCGTCGGCGTCCACAGCCCCGAGTTCGCGTTCGAGCGTGTGCCCAGCAACGTCCGCTCGGCCGTGCGTCGGCTTGGTGTTCGCTACCCGGTCGCGCTGGACAACGACTTCGGCACGTGGCGCGCCTACTCGAACGATTACTGGCCGGCCAAGTATCTGATCGACAAGTCCGGCCGAGTCCGGTACGAGCACTATGGCGAGGGAGCGTACGGCGAGACGGAGAGCGTCATTCGACGCCTGCTCGGGGAGAAGGTGAGGGTGCGCCGCACCTCTGTCCCCGACCAGACGCCGAGCGACATCACCACTCGCGAGACCTACCTCGGCTACGCACGAATCGAGAACTTCGCGAGTCGCAGCCCGATCCAGTTCGACACCGAAGCCGAATACGACTTCCCGAAGGGACTTCTCGGCCCGGACCAGATCGCGTATGCAGGGAAGTGGACCGTGGAGCCGTCGCGGACCATCGCGGGACCTGATGCTCGACTCCGGCTCAACTTCCAGGCGAACGACATCTTCATCGTGCTCGCAGGCTCGGGTCAGGTGGAGGCGCTCGTCGACGGACAACCCGTCAAGACGCTCCGCGTTTCCGGAACGCCGCGCCTGTACACGATCGTGCGGCACCCGAAGCTCACGCGCGGCCTCCTCGAACTCCGCTTCGACCCGGGTCTCGAGGGCTACGCCTTCACGTTCGGCTAGCGGGAGCTTTCGCCAAGTGCTCAGCCGTATTCGCGTCGAAGCGTCGCGTCGGGGCGGAAACCTTGCCGTTCCAGACGAGCACGCCCTCTTCACGGGCGGCTGGTGCACCACGCGACACGATGCTCTCGGCGATGCGCTTCGCGTCTCGTCCGGCCCCCAGGACGAGCATGGAGCTGAAGGAGTGCAGAAAGAGCATCCCGATGAAGTACAAGCCGGGCATCGACGGGACCGCGCCGCGAGACTGCCGCGGGAACGCATCCTCGTATTCGAGCGGGAGATCGATCCACGAGTAGTCCGGTCGAAAGCCGATGCACCAGATCACATTCGCCGCCTCGACCACGCGTCCGTCATCCAGGACGGGCATCCCGTCTTCCACGCCGACGGTTCGTGCGAGGACTCGCTCAACCCCGGCGGCTGCGAGATCCGCCGACCGGACGCGAAGCAGTGGCCCGCCGTGCGAGCGGATCTCGGAACGCACCTTCCGCCCGATCGGCGTGTTCATGGTCAGCACCCGGGTAGCGAGAACCTTCAGCACGGGCAGCATCGCGCGTGCCCGCCGGCTCTCGATTGAGAACGGAAACTGGCCAGTACTCGGTCCCGACAGCACCGTGCGGTGCTCCCCGGCCACCTCGAATGCGATGTCCGCGCCAGAGTGGGAAGCGCCTACGACGAGGACGGCACCGTCCTGCAGCTGGCTTGGGTCTTGGTACTCGCTCGAGTGGAGCTGTCGGATTCCCGAATCGAGCTCGGAGGCAAATTCTGGCACTGCGGGCCGCTGCATGACGCCGGTCGCGACCACGACGTTGTGCGCCTCGATTCGCTGCTCGCCGGCGGTGAGAACGAATCTCTCGCCCTCTCTCGAGAGGCTGCGTACATGCACGCCGGTTCGCACAGGAAGCGCGAACCGCTCGGCATACGTCTCGAGGTAATCCCCCATCTCGTGCCCGCTGGGGAACGAGTGCCTCGCCGCCGGAAAAGCCATCCCTGGAAGCCCGTCGTAGCGAGCCGGAGTGTAAAGGTGGAGGGAAGGCCAACGCGTACGCCACGAGTCGCCGACGCGCTCCCCGGCGTCAAGGACCAGACACGACCTATCTCGCCGAGCCAGGTGATACGCCGTGGCGAGCCCCGCCTGACCGCCGCCGATGATGACCGTCTCGAACTGCTCTGCAGCTTTTGCCATGAACGCGCTCCTTTGGGTCGATTGCGAACGACCCTAGCCGGCTGGAGGCTCCGCGCATCGCGCGGACGCACCAACTTGCCCAGGGCAGCGTGGTCATTTCTGACCACACACGTGCCGTCAGACGAGATCGTGCTCGAAGGCAAACGCGGTCGCGGCGGTTCGGGACCCGAGATCGAGCTTCGCGAAGATGTTCTGCAGGTGGCGGGCAACGGTGTGCTCGCTGATGACGAGCTCGGACGCGATGTCCCGATTGCTCTTCCCGGTTGCGACCAGTCGCAGTACCTCGAGCTCGCGCGCTGTGAGCCCGCGCGCGGCTCGCGGCTCGACCGGAGAGATGAGCGTGTCGAGGTGTGCCAAGTCCGGCGAAGCTCCGAGCTCGACAAACGTGGCTCTGGCCGCTTCGAGCTCGGACGCCGCTGTCTCCTCATCGCCGAGAGCACGGCAAGCCAGCCCGATGAGGGCACACGCACGGGCGACCTCGTACGGCACCTCGAGCTCGTGCCACAGCTGCCAAGACCTGCGCAGGGCAATGAGGGCGCACCGCGCGTCCCCTTCCGCCAAAGCGACCGCTCCTCGCTCGTACTCGACCATTGCATCGAGCATCGCGCTCTCGTACATGCTCGCGATCTCCTCGAGCTCACGACAACCACGGCGAGCCTCCTCCGTGTTTCCGACGACGAGCATGATCTCGACGTAGGCCGGAAGCAACGCAGCGCGCTTGAGGGGTTCCGCCAGCTCACTCTCGACCCGGCTGATCGCAGCGGCAGCCGCTTCGCTTCTGCCCTGCGCCAGGCGGAGCTGGGAGAGGCCGGGCTGCGGCTCCCATCCGAACCGGCTCGCTTCCTTGTACGCCTCCTCCGCGGCTGCGAACTCCCCCTGCAACCGCTGAAGTTCCGCCTGGCGATAGAACGCGAGACCCGCCGCGCCCCGATTCGTCGTTTCGACGAAGCGCCGACCCGCATGCTGAGCCTCCTCGAGTGCGTCACGCCAGGCTCCGCGCAGCTGCATTATCTCCGCGCGATGGATCAGGCACCGACCCGTAAACGCGACGAGCTCCGGCTGGCCTTCGACCCAACGCGTCAGAGCGCTCGTCCACTCCTGGGCGCGGCGCACCTCGAACACCTCCTGACAGGCGAGAATCACGCCGCAGTACACGATGCCCGTGACGATCGGTGACAGCTCCCCGGTGGTGACCGCCACCATCGCCTCGTCCAGGAGAGCCATCCCGTCGCGAACCCGTCCATTCTTGATCAGGACGTTGCCATGCTCGTGCGTGGCGAGCGCGAGCAGATCCGCGTCGCCGAAACGCTCTCCGATCGCAGCGGCATCCCGGGCTGCCTGCGCGGCCGCATCGAAGCTGCCGGCCACCTCGTGCTGAAACGCAACGGGGAGCAACATGTACCCGCGCTCGACGCAGTCGCTCTGCTCCCGTTCGAGCAGCCGCTGCGCGCGACCAAGCCAGCCACTCGCCGGACCCATGTCTCCTCGCATTGCGAGATTCATGCCGATCCAAAACGCGCAGCGCACCGCGCGCAGCAAGTCGCCGGCGTCGAGGTATGCCTGATGTGCGCGCTCGAGGACGACTATCGCGTCGTCGTCTCGGCCGAGCATGAAGGCCGAGGTCGCGAGTAGCTCGAGATCGTCCGCTCCGACTGGAACGACCAGATCGGCGCTTGTGAGCGACGAGTGTGCGGTCGCCCATTCGTTCGCTGCGAACGCCTCACGCCCGCGTGCAAGCTCGTCGGGCTTCCTCACCGGCCGTGTCCCACGTCCTTCATTCTCCACCATCGGAAGGGCCCGGTTCGTCCGAGAGACGGTGAGGGCCCGGTCGCTGCCGGGCCTTCACCTCGCCTGCCTGTTCAAAGAGAGCCTCCGTTTAGCCCTCCATGCCCGCGACAAGCTGACCGCGCAGTGTGCCAGCCGGGTACTTCGCGTTGTGGATGTTCACGTAGTACGCGTTTGGGTTCGCCTCGATCTTCTCGATCGTGGCCTTCGGCGCCGCGGCCGCGAGAATCTTGCGCATGGTTCTCCTCTCCTCAGTTGATGCCGGCGCGGCCCGGCCTGATCCGCATCGACCGCGAAAACTTGGCCGTGTTGAACCTCTCTGCCCGGCAGCCCTCGAGCACAGCGTCCGATTCTTCTAACCGTCCCTTTGCGGGGAATTCGATTTGGCAGGGCTAGACTTGGCTCCCTTGCGGGTACGGAGAGAGAAGGGGGCGTCGCGACCGCGGCGCCGGGTGCGCAAGCGGCGTCTTGCGGCGTTGGTGTGCGTACTCCTTGTCCTCGCGACATTGGCCTTCACGTTCGGTCTCGTGCGCGCCGTCGCCAGCGAAATCCCCTCCCTCGATCCCGCGGCGCAGCACGCTGACGTCGATACCGTCGTCTATGCGTCGAACGGCCGCTCTGTCCTCGCGGTGCTCCGCGGTAAGGAGAGCCGCGTCCTCGTCGGCACCGACGACATCGCGCCGATCATGCGCCAGGCGATCGTTTCGGTCGAGGACCAGCGCTTCTTCGAACACAACGGGATCGATCTCAAAGGTGTTGCTCGCGCGCTGTGGCAGGACGTCCAGCAGCAGGGGATCGTCGAAGGAGGATCGACGATCACACAGCAGTTCGTCAAGAACGCCTACATCCGAAACGAGCGGACCCTTGCGCGGAAGGTACGTGAGGCCGCTCTCGCGTGGCAGCTCGAACAACGCTGGACTAAGGATCGGATCCTCACCTCGTACCTCAACACGATCTACTTCGGAAACGGCGCATATGGCATCCAGCAGGCTGCCCGCGCGTACTTCAAGAAGAGCGCAAAGGAGCTCGAGCTCTCGGAGGCCGCCCTTCTCGCCGGCATTCCCGCCGACCCCTCTCGGTACGACCCGACGACCAACCCCCAAAATGCCAAAGCGCGACGAAGGCACGTGCTCGCGATGATGCTCGAGCAGGGTAAGATCACCCGCTCGGACTTCGTAAGAGCCAACGCTGCTCCCCTGCCTCTGCCCGAAGAGATTCGCCTGCCCGGAACACGAGGTCCCGCTCCCTACTTCCTCAACTACGTCAAGGACGAGCTTGTGGCGAAGTACGGCGCCGGACGAGTGTTCGGCGGCGGGCTGAAGGTCACGAGCACGATCGACCTCGATCTCCAGCTGCAGGCGCGGAGTGCGATCGAGGAGGTCCTGCGAAACCCGGATGGCCCCGCCGCCGCGTTGGTCGCGATCGATCCGCGCACGGGTGCGGTGAAGGCGATGTTCGGGGGGCGGAACTTTCGCGAGAGCCAGTTCAACCTCGCCGCTCAGGCCGAACGGCAGCCGGGCTCGGCGTTCAAGCCGATCGTTCTCGCGACCGCGATGCAGGCGGGGATCTCCCCACTCACGGAGATCGAGTCGAAGAAGGTCTCGATCGACGCCGGCGACCGCATCTGGACGGTGACGAACTACGACCACACGTACCTCGGCAGGGTCAACCTGGCGCGCGCGCTGGTGTCTTCCGACAACTCCGTATACGCGCAGCTGACCGATCTCGTCGGGCCGAAGGCGATCGTCAAGACCGCGCACGATCTCGGAATCCGAAGCCCGCTCGACCCGTACTTCTCGATCGGTCTCGGCTCGGTCGCGGTGAATCCGCTCGAGATGGCACGCGCCTACGCCACGTTCGCCAACGAAGGACGGCGAGTCGACGGCTCGCTGTTCGGCGACCGTCCACGGGTCGTCGAGCAGGTCGAACGAATTCGAACCGGTCGCGTCGAGGAGAACGCGCCGATCCCGACCCAGGTTCTCGAGGAGGGCGAGGCCGAGCTCCTTACCAACATTCTCGAAGACGTCGTGCGTGGAGGAACGGGGACACGCGCGGCGATCCCAGGCCGAAGAGTGGCCGGGAAGACCGGTACGACCGACAACTACGGCGACGCGTGGTTCGTCGGGTACACGCCGGAGCTCGCCGTCGCGGTCTGGGTCGGCTATCCGGATCGGCTCCGGCCGATGACCACCGAGTTCGGAGGCAGGCCCGTGACCGGCGGAACGCTGCCCGCGCAAATCTGGAAGGCGTTCGTCGAGAAGGTAGAACCGGACGAAGACCTGAGCTTCGACTCGCCTCCGTATCTCGCCGTGGCCTCTACTTGGGTCGTCAAGCGTGGCGGCGAGTGGCAGCTCGACAACGGCTACTGCCGCGGATCACGGCTTCTCGTGTACTTCTCCGGCCGAAGTCCCGAGAGCGAGGCCGACTGCAAACCGAACGAGGTCGCGGTCCCGCTCGTCGTCGGACTGACGGCGGACGGTGCGGCCGCGCGCCTCGCCGATCAGCCGCTCAATGCGAATGTTGCGTATGCGCCTGCGAAGCCCGGCAGGTTTCCGGGAGTCGTCGTGAGCCAGGCCCCGCGATCCGGTGGGCTTTCCGCGCACGACACGGTGACGATCTGGGTCTCGAAGGCACGCCACGGGTTGCTCCCGAACTTCGTCGGCTCGAGTCTGGAGGACGCTCAGCGCGAGACGGCACGCTTGAAGCTGCGAACCCGTGTCGTCACGGCTCCGGGACACACGGGAGCAGTTCTCCGCCAGACGCCGAGGGCCGGCGTCGCCGTTGAGCCTGGGCTCGGCGTCAAACTCGTGGTCGGGGACGGCTCACGTACGAAGACCCGCTGAGCGAATAGCGCCAGAGTCGATCAACGCCGCGCGTGATCCCCACGCGCGTTCCGGGAACGACGTGCACGTCACCTCCTGGAGAGAGCCCAAACGGCGGACCGTCGAGCGGGAGACCGTCGTGCTCGCCGGTCAAGCCGAGGGCTTGAGTGAGCCGCCCTGGCCCCGCGCACAGGAGTTTCAGATCCTCGACCCCTCGGCGCGCCTGCATTCGGTCGACTCCGCATGTTGGCTCGAGGGCACGGAGCAGGACCGCAGCACCAACACCCTCGTCCGCACACACGACGTTCGCGCACCAGTGGATCCCATAGGAGCGATACACGTAGAGCCGGGCGGGCGGGCCGAACATCGTTGCATTGCGCCGGGTCCTTCCGCCATAGGAGTGACTCGCCGGATCGCCCGGCGCGTACGCCTCTGTTTCCACGATCACGCCGCCGACACCGTCGACGAGAAGTGTCCACCCGATGAGCGCGGACGCGACCTCGTTCGCGTCGCGCTCGAAGAGCTCGCAATCCGCCGCGATCAGAACAGTGGCTCGGCCTCGGCCGGCCGCGCGGTCGCCTCGAGCAGACGCCGTGCGCGGCGTCCGAGGTCAGCGAGGTCGACGCGCCCCTCGTCGGCTGCGGACGCCAGCCGCTCCGCAAGGTCGATCGCACCGTCGAGGAGCGCGGAGTCGCTCCCTTCGTGACCCATCTCATGAAGGATCGTGCGCTCGGTGCGCGAGGCGACGAGCGCTTCCGCAACGCCGTCGACCCACACGCGCGTTCGGCGCCCGCCTCCTCTCTCGTCCCCAAGGAGGGGCTCGAGCGCGTAGATCTTGTCAGCTCGCGCGTACTTCCCGAATCCCAGAAAGACCATCTTGGAGTTCGTCATGCGGCGGAGTATGACGCCGACTTGGTCTCGCGGAGCAGGGCCATAGTGGCGAGCGCGGCGAGCGCGAGGACCACGAGCCAGATGGGCCTGGCGCCTGGCAGAAGGGCCGACGGGATGCCAGCGTCGGTCCAACCCCTCTTCACGACCTGCTCGTGCCAAAAGTCCTGCCCACCGTTGACCGCGCCGTACGCGAGCATCGTTCCGAGATACGCAGTGACGGCTATCCGCAGCCGACCCTCCGGTACGCGCATGCGAGACAGAAGAAGGGCGGTGACGACGAGAAGCGCGCCGTCCGTGCCGTGATGGTGACCGAGATGCACCGCGGCTATGTCGCGCCCACCGCCCTCGCGGGCCAGCTCCTCGCCCATGAAGACACCGCCCGGGAAATGGAACCCGAGCTCGGCGGTCACCCAGGGCAACGACATCAGCAACACGACGACCGCGGCGATGACGCGTAGCCGATCTCCCGGGAGTCGTCGCGCGTACGACGCTCCGGCTCGACTCGTCGCTGTCGCGGTGAGCGCAACAGCTATGAGAACGCCGAGCGCGGGGATCGCGTTCGACCAGCGAGCGTCGAGATCTCCTTGATCGACGAACCACGGAATTGTCGCGCAGAGCGCTATTGCCGGCGCCGCCGCCCACCAAGCACGACGCGGTAGAGCGGCGACTGCCAGGAGCGCAAGAGCGATGGCCACGAGCGCGATCGGGAAGTTCAGGAGCGTAACGCTGCGGCTGAGACCACCGGCGAGCCCTTCACGAGAGACGTTGTAGGTGTCGTTCGGGTCGATCCGGCTGTAGGTGACGAGAACCGCCAGCGTCATTACGCCCCAGACCGCCCACGCAACCAGCGCCTCGCCTTGACCGGAGCGCGTCACGAACGGAGAGCTGCCGCGAGAGACGCGGCCACGTACTCCTGATCGTCGTTGTCAAGCCTCCCGTGGAAAGGGAGAGCAAGGGTGCGTGCGCTCATCTCCTCCGCAACTGGGCAGAGCCCGATCCGAAATCCGAAACGTTGCTGCATGTACGGCTGGGTGTGGATGCAGGGGAGGTACCGCGCCGTGGAGACGCCGTGGGCATCGAGCTTCGCAATGACAGCTTCCCGATCGGTCCCGGACGGGAGCAGGACGACGTATACGAACCAGGAGCGCTCGTGATCTACATCGTCAGCGCAGGGAAGCTCGAGGCCTGGGATCTCGCCGAGAAGCTTCGAGTAGCGCGCAGCGACTGCTGAACGGCTCGTGAGGATCTCGTCGAGCTTCTCCAGCTGTCCTAGGCCGATAGCCGCACGAACATCATCGAGGCGGTAGTTGAATCCGAGTCGTGCGTGCTCGAGCCAGCCGCCCGAGTCCGCGCGCCCCTGGTTCCGCAGGCTCTTGACCAGACGCCACTCCTCTTCGGAGTGCGTGGTCACCATTCCGCCCTCCCCCGTCGTCATCTGCTTGTTTGGGTAGAAGGCGAAGACTGCCGGTGGGCCTTGCGACCCGAGCGGCCGCTCCTTGTAACGTGCCCCGAGCGCTTCGCAGGCGTCCTCGATCAGCGCGATCCCTCGTGCGTCGCAGAGCTCACGGAGAGGATCGAGCTCACAGGGATAGCCGTAGATGTCGACGGCGACCACAGCGCGAGTGCGGTCAGTGATCGCCGCCTCGACTGCTGCAGGATCGAGATTGAGCGTTCGCCGGTCGACGTCGGCGAATACGGGCGTCGCACCCTCGTAGATGGCGCAATTCGCGGAGGCGACGAAGGAGTACGGGGAGGTGACAACCTCATCCCCCTGCTGGACACCGGCCGTGACGCAGAGCAGATGAAGACCGGCCGTGCCGCTCGAGACAGCCGCGGCGTATGGCGCGTCGACAGCTGCGGCGAACTCTTCCTCGAAGCGGTCGATCGTCGGCCCAAGCGAGAGCCGTCCCGACCTGAGGACTTCGGTGACGAGCTCTTCTTCCCGCTCGTCGAGCCACGGGCTCGAGAGCGAGACGGTTCTCGAGACCGCCACTTCTACGCGGTGGAGGGCGACATCTCGACCGCGTCGAGCCACTGACCCCAGCGCTCACTTCGGCCGTGGACCGTGTCGAGATACGCGTTCCGCAGCTCTAGGGTCACCGGCCCGACCCCGATCTCGCGGTCGTCGACGGATCGCACGGGCGCGACCTCTGTCGCCGTGCCGACCATGAATACCTCGTCCGCGAGATAGAGGTCGGTGCGAATGAGTAGCGTCTCCTCCGCGCGATAGCCAAGATCCTGGGCGATCTGGATCACGCTGTCTCGTGTGATCCCGGGCAGGATCGACATGGCGAGAGGCGGAGTGTGGAGAACACCGTCCCTGACCACGAAGATGTTCTCGCCCGGGCCGTCCGCGACGTAGCCGTCGTGGGAGAGCATGATCGCCTCGTCGTATCCCGCGCGCCTCGCCTCGGTCGTCGCGAGCATCGAGTTGAGGTAGATCCCGGTCGCCTTCGCGACGTGCGGAATCACGTTCGGCCCGACTCGCTCCCAGCTCGAGATCTTCGCCCTGATGCCCGCGTGCTGGCTGTCCTCCCCCAGGTAGGCGCCCCAGGGAAAGCTGATAATCGCGACGTCTACAGGATTTCCGGTCGTTGCGACACCAAGCTCGCCGTAGCCGTAGAACGCAACGGGACGGAGATAGCACGACGCGAGCCCGTTGGCCGCGATCAGCTCGTGAGCAGCGGAGCGGATCTCCTCCGGCGTGTACGGGAGATCCATGTAGAGCACCTTCGCGGAGTTCTCGAGTCGTCGAAGATGGTCCTTGAGGCGGAAGACGGCCGGGCCCCTGGGCGTGTCGTAGCAACGGATGCCCTCGAACACGCCCGAGCCGTAGTTGAGCCCATGGCTCGCGACGTGGATCTTCGCGTCAGCCCAGTCGACCAGCTCGCCGTTCATCCAGATCTTCTCGGTCTCCTGCATCGCGTTCAGCTCTCCTTCTGGCTTCGGGTTTGTGCAATTCGGAATCCACTAGCGCGGATTCCGGCCGCGCGAAGATCCCTGCAGGCGGCTGCTTCGCAGCCGCGATGTCGGTGTTTCACCTGACGCCTCCAGGTGAATCGTAGGTCGGGTCGGTGACGACGTCCATCGGCTTGGCGCGTGCGAGCCGGCCGAGCTCGACCGGGGTGATCCCGACCATATGGCGCGGCGATCCCGCACCAGCCCAAACGAGCGGGTGCCGGAGGAGCGAGCGCTCCATGAGAACGGTTTCGATCTTGGGCAACGGGAACGGGGCAACGGCGCCGGGCGGGAATCCCGTCGTGGCCTTGACCTCCTTCGCCGTGGCAATACGAGCCGACTCGGCTCCGACGGCACGTGCGACCTTCATGGGATCGCCGCGCCGATCGCCCGGGACGAGAGCCAGGACGGGCTTGTCACCGCACACGAGGACAAGGGACTTGACTATCTGATCCAGCCCGCACCCAACCGCCGCGGCCGCGTCCACGGCAGTCGGCGTTCCGTCGGAGAACTCTTGAATACGCGCCTCGGCTCCGGAATCACGGAGGAAGGAAGACACTCGTTCGACCGGCTCCGGCCAGGTCGCCACCACACGTGGAAGCCTACCGTTCAGCCCTCAGTAGACGAAGGGGATGAGCCGGGCGGTCGTCCGCTCGCAGTAGGCCTCGTACCCCGGATCCGACGTCCGGAGAAATCCCTCCTCCACCTGAGCTTTGAGCCCCCAGACGATCGCGAGAACGCCGGTGAGCACGAGCGAAGCGGGCGACAGCGCGAAAGAGATACCGACGAAAGAGAGTGCCCCACCCGAGTAGATCGGGTGACGGACGACGCGGTACGGGCCGCTCTCGACGAGAAGCACGCCCGAGCTCGGCCGCGGAAACGGTGTCAGGTTTCTGCCGTGTGCGCGCGCCGCCGATACGGCGACAGCGGCTCCTGCCAGCGCGACGAGGATGCCGACAGACCCGAGCAGCCACCCCGCCGGCCATCCGGGGCCAACGATGCCGGCGACGAGGATCGCCGCCATGAGCGCGAACTGGAGGACGACCCAGCCGCCGCCCCGCTCACCGAGCCGAGGGAGGTCAGCCAAGCGAGATGAACCGCGCGTTGTCGAATCCCGAAGCGCTCACCTGCTCGACCAACTCGGGTGGCGCCGGCGAGTCGATGGAGAAGATCATGAGCGCCTTTCCTCCCTCCGTCGTCCGCGAGACGGCCATGTTCGCGATGTTCACGCCCGCGTGGCCGAACATCGCTCCGACTCGCCCGATCACCCCGGGAAGGTCGTCATAGACCAGAAGTGCCATCAGAGGTGCGAGCTCGATGTCGATCGCGAATCCGAGCGCTCCCGCGAGGAAGAGCCTGTGCTCAGGGCCAACGGTCGTGCCGGAGACCTCGAGCCCAGGCTCGTCCACGCCTGCCGCAACGACCACACGAACCAGATTTGTGTAGTGCCATGATGAGCCGAACCTCTGCTCGGACACCTCGATCCCACGCTCCGCTGCGATGACGGGTGCGTTCACGACGTTCACGACCTCGTCGACCTGGCCCTGAAACGCACCGTTGAGCGCAGCGACCGTCAGGAGGCGGGTGTCATGTTCCGAGAGCGGTCCGTGGACCGCCACGACAATCCTTGCCGGCCAACCGGTGGCTAGCGCCATGGCCAGTCGTCCGAGCTTCGCTGCCAGCGGTATGAACGGCCCGAGAGCCTCGAGGTCACCGTGCTCGACAACCGGGATGTTGACGGCGTTCTGCACGATCTGCCCATCGAGTGCGGCCGCAACCTGCTCGGCGATCATCACCCCCGCGCGATCCTGCGCCTCGGTTGTCGAGCCGGCCAGGTGCGGCGTGGTGACAACCTGATCGAGGCCGATGAGCGGACCGGTGTACGGCTCGGTCTCGAACACGTCGAGAGCGGCGCCGGCCACCTTCCCGGAGCGGAGCGCATCCACGAGCGCGGCTTCGTCGATGAGTCCGCCGCGGGCCGCGTTGACTATCCGCACGCCGTCGCGCATCCGCGCGAAAGCGTCGGCATCGAGGACGTGGCGCGTCTCATCGCTGAGCGGGAGGTGCAGCGTGATGACGTCAGCGGCGGCGTATACGTCATCTAGGGTCGCCGCAGGCTCCACGCCCAGCTCGCGAAATCGCTCCGCGGCGACGAACGGGTCGTAGGCGACGACTTTCATCCCGAGGCCGAGCCCGCGACGCGCGACCTGGCGGCCGATACGCCCGAGCCCGACCACGCCTAGGGTCTTCCCGGCAATCTCGACGCCCGCGAATCGCTCTCGCGCCCACGTGCCCTCCGCGAGCGCAACCTGCGCCTGCGGCACGTTTCGCGCGAGCGCGAAGAGCAAGGCAATCGTGTGCTCGGCGGCGGAGATCACGGTGGACTCTGCGGTGTTCGCCACGACGATCCCGTGCCGCGTCGCCGCATCCACGTCGATGTTGTCGAGTCCGACCCCTGCCCGGCCGATGACCTTCAGCCGCTCTGCCTGGTCGATGAGGCTCGCGTCGAGCTTCGTCGCCGAACGCACCACGATCGCGTCGAAGCCGCCGATGATCGAGGCGAGATCCGACTCGAAGTCCTCGACCACCTCGAATCGGTCACGCAACAACTCGAGCCCAGGTGCGGCAATCGGCTCCCGAACGAGGACTCTTGGCCGCTTCTCGTCAGACACGTGCAGTTTCGTGATACGCCTCGAGCGCCCGGGCGATCGCCACTCCACGCTCGATGTCTGCGCCACCCTCGACCAGGAGCACCTCGACGGCCGCCAACACGGTCGTGATGTCGAACACGTCGTAGTAGCCGATGTGGCCGATGCGAAACAGCTTCGGACCGAGCTCGCCGTGGCCGCCCGCGACCGTGATTCCAAAGCGGTCGCGCAGTGCGAGGACGACCTCGCGGGCATCGATGCCCTCCGGAGTCAGGATCGCGGTCACGATCGCCGAACGCTCTTCGTCGGGCGAGAAGAGCCCCAGTCCCATGGCCTTCGCCCCCTCGCGACACGCCCGTCCGAGCGCGGCGTGACGTGCGAACGCGGCATCGAGACCCTCCTCGAGAAGTAGGCCGAGAGCGACATCGAGCGCCGCGACGATGGTCACCGCTGGAGTGAACGGCGTCGACCCGGTCTCGAGCGAGGCGCGCATGCGGTCCCAGTCGAAGTAGAAGCGCGGCAGCGCTGCGCTCTGCGAACGGCCCCACGCTGAATCCGAGACCGTCACGACGGAGAGGCCGGGCGGAGTCATCAGCGCCTTCTGCGATCCGGCAACGACGACATCGAGACCCCAGGCGTCCGTCTCCAACCGAACGGCTCCGAGGCTCGATACCGCGTCCACGACCACGAGCGCGCCCGCCTCCCGCGCAGCCTGGGCGAGCGCTTGGACGTCCGAGACGACGCCGGTAGAGGTCTCCGAGTGAACGACGAACGCGACCTTCGCACCCGTCTCCTCGAGTCGCGCGCGGACGTCGTCGGCGCGCGGCGTCTCACCCCATGCATACCGAAGCTCGTGCACGTCGGCGCCGTACGCCCGGGCGAGAGCGGCCCAGCGCTCGCCGAACTCGCCCGCCATGACCGCAAGCACACGCTCACCGGGCGACATCAGGTTCACGACGGCCGACTCGAACGCCGCCGAGCCCGACGCGGTGAACAACAGGACGTCGTTCTCCGTTCGGCAGACCTCCTGCAGCCGCCCGAGCGTGCGGAGCATGACGGCGCGGAAATCGGGGCCACGGTGATGAAGCACCGGCTGCGCTCCGGCAGCGAGCACCTCGGGCGGGACCGGCGTCGGCCCAGGCGCCATCAAGTACCGCTTCCCGGCCACCTCGTGAGACTACCGCTGTCGTTCGACCGAGCAGGCCACGAGGCCAATTTACAAGTTGTTCCAAACCCCCAAGGCGCCACCACTCGCCGCAGGTGCCAACGGTTGGAGACAGGATTGGATCCTTGTAACCCGTTGTAACTTGCGCATCACGGTCGCAAGCGCGTGCGCGGAAAGAGCCGTGAGGGTCGACGTCAGCGCGGGCGATGGCCCGAGAAGGACATGAGCTGCTGGAAAGTTGGCCGGTTCGACCAACGCATTGTGTCCTGCAGCACGCCGGACGTGAACCGGATCCGCTCCGCCGTCGCGTCGGAACGCCACGACGATGGCGCCGGACCCTGCTTCGCCTCGAGCTCCGCGGCTGCGGCGTCGAGGGCTGCCCAGAGCGCCTCGCGGCAAGTCGCGAGCACCCCTGCGCCGCAGTAGCGCCGCGAGTACGGTGCGCGGACCTGGCGGCCGAGAAGCGCTCTCAGATCCTTCTCGACGTACCCGTACCACCCCGAGATGTATGCGGACCCTCCGGGACCCGCGTCGTCGCTTCGTCCGTGCAGCCGAGCGAGCTCGTCGACGAGAGGCCCCAACACCGGGCCCATCACCGCGTCCCCGAGACGGGGCCAAGCTGCATCCATCACCGCGGCACCGGGATCGTCGATCTTCCCGTCCAACTCACGGTCGAGCCGGCTCGACCCAGCAGCGCGCCAGCCGTCGAGAAGCGCAGCGGCTGCTTCCGCGCGAGCGCTGGGCCCCGGACCTGTGCGCAAGACATCGCGTATCACCGGCCACACCCTCAGGACTCGCAGATCCTGCGTCGCGGCCTTGTTCATTGCGGCCGCCACACTCACCAGCGAGTGCTTCTTTCGCTTCGCAACGGCCGCCGTCAGAAGATCGACGCGGTGCACCGAGCCGTACGCGAAGTTGGAGTCGGATGCGCCGACGTCGGCTGCGGGCTTGTTGTTCCAGTTCAGGATCGCTCCGGACGGCGGGTTGATCCCGCGCGCGTGTCCTGCGAATGGCAGGAAGCCACGCCAGTCGTACTCGCCGGTGCCGACGGTGGGCAGAGCAGGGTCTGTCCCGGCAGCCCGCACTGGCAACCGTCCGCTCGAGAAGAGCGCGATGTCCCGGTCGTCCGCGTAAAACCAGTTGAAGCTGAACTCGACAGCCCCCATCGTCTTCAGGAACGACCGCGCCGAAGTCACGGCTCCCGTGTTGAGCTCGTAGAACGCCCGCGTGCTCAGCAGCTCGCGACCTCTCGTCGAGCGCTGCAGCGAAATAGCGACGCGCTTGCCAGCCACGGTTGCGTACCCGACCACCGGGCCGTGCGCCGTCTCGTAGTACGCGACCGGCTGGTCCGGCGAGCCCTGCGCCTTGAGCGTCCCGACAAAGAACCGCCGCATCGGCTCACACTGGCCCCGGTAGAGGTACTGGCGATCGCCCTCGCAGAGCGTCTCGACGAAGAGATCGAGATTGTCCGCCTGTGACGAGGTCGCACTCCACGCGAAGTCGGGGCCACGACCGATCAACACGAGTGGAACGCCTGGGAACACCGCGCCACGCACGGCGAAGCCGCCTCCCGAGAGCACCATCTCGGCGAAGAACTCTGGAAAGAAGTAGCCGACCTGAGGCCCGGCCACGAAGAGAGGATGACCCGTCTCCGAGCGCTTCGCTCCAACGAGCAGCGCGTTCGAGGCGACCGCCGGTGCTTCGAGCGCCGCCCCCGTGAAGCTTCCGTGGTCGAGAACGGCACTCCCCGGAGAGATCTCGGACGGAAGCTGCTGCGGGTATCGCCCCGGAAGGCTTACGGGCGCATCGGGATCGTTCGCCTCGCGAAGATCCGCGAAGACGCGACGCGCATCGGCCGCGCCAAGTCGCTCCTCGAGGGCGTCCAGGAACATCGCGTTCTGGGCCTCCTGGCCGCCGTTCGTACCGAACCGAGCCGCGATGAGCGCGGCTGACGCGACCACGTCGTTGGCCGTGAAGGGCGCGGTCGGAATTCCCTTCGAGCGGTAGTAGCCGTTGATCCCGGCCGCATACGCGTTGATCAACGTGAGCACTTTGCGCCCGATCTGGCCCTGGGAGCGGACGGCATCGAGCTGGTTCGCGAGAAACGCCTCGGCTTCAGCGCTGGGGACAAAGCTCTTCCCGGACAGAGCAAGCGCGATCGGGTCGAGTCCTGGAACGTCGAGCGCTGCTGCTCGCGCGGGGCCCCTGATGAGTTGGAGCAGCAGCCCACGATCCGCCGCCGTGACCCAGCCCGACCCATACGCCACGTCAGCCTGGGTCTTCCCCGTAACGTGAGCGACGTCGAAGCGGTCGCGAACGATCGTCAGGCCGGGCCGTGGCCTCTCGCGCTTCAGAGCCTCAGCCGGGGCGAGACCGAGCCGCGCCGGCTTGAAGTAACGCTGGATGTCCCGAGCGGTCACGCCTCCGAAGCGCGGCGTCAGAGCGTCGTACAGCTTCGCCTGATCCGTTGTGTTGCGGTCGAACGCGAGGCTTCCGTTCTCGCCGGGCGGGAGGATCGTCCGAGCTACGGATGCGTAGTCCAGCTTCGTACCCGCCTCGAGCGGCGCGAGTACGAGCGCGAGCGCGACGACCACGGTCGCAAATAGCACAGCGACAGGTCGAAGCACACGCCGCATGCTACCTGGGCAACTGGAACTTCCATCCGACTGATCGCGCGTTGCGAGGCGGCGAGGCAAGGACTCGGGGAGCACCAGATCGAGATGAATGTGGGCGCACTGAGGACGTCGGATCACGGCGCGCTGCGCCGCATCGTGGCAGGGCCGTTCAGCCGTTGGAAGCTCTACATACAGTCCGTCCTCGTGGACGCACTCCTCGCCTTCGCCGCGGCGCTGCTGTCGCTGCGCCTCGCAGGCAACCTCGTTCGTCGGTTTCGCGACCGCCGCGCGCCCGAGTTTGCCGCCTGGGCAGCCGCGCTCGCCGCCTATGCGATGGCAGGCGCAGCCCTGGCGTGGGGAGCGGCGGCAGGATGGAGCGATGCTGCGTATCGGGTCTACTACCTCGGCGGCGGACTGCTCACCGCAGCGCTCCTCGGGACGGGATCGCTCCTGCTCACCGGCCGCCGACGCTGGATCGTGCCGGTGGCGCTCGTCTACGCGGGACTCGCGACGGGAATCGCACTCGCGGTACCCCTGCACGGGAACATCTCCGGGACGACGATCCCGGAGGCACAGGACGTCCTCGATCTCTGGCCCGCACGCGTCGCGGCGATCGCAGGAAACTCGCTCGGAACGCTCGCAGTGGTAGTCGTCGCTCTCGGCACTTTCCGCGCACGCCCCCTCGGAAACGCCCTGATCCTCGGCGGTGTCGGAGTCGCAGCGGTCGGAAGTGGCCTGGCCGGCCTGGGTGTCGGCGCTATGGCACCTGCGATCGCGGTCGCTGCCGTCCTGCTCTACATGGGCTTCGTCATTCCTACGAAGTCGACGACCCCTCGTCGCTAGGGCTCTCCGAGCGCTCGCGCTGGTCGCGACGAGCCTGCCGCTCGCGAATCCACACCGCCCCGAGAACGAGAATCACCGCGAGCGCGATCAGGGCCTCGACGAACGCTCCGGCAACGCCGCCGTGCGCGACTAGCCCTGCGAGAGCAGCCATAACCCTCCGACCGTGTAGAGCACCATCAGCGCAAGCATCGGGTATTGAGACCGAAGAGCAGCTCGGCGATCGTCGAACAGCGCCACCGCCCGGTCGTGCGCGATCGCGAGCCCGGCGACGTGCCCGACGACAAGCGCAGCAACCTGCACGTACCAGACGATCTCCGGCGAAACGATCGCGAGATTCGGCGCGAAGTCGGCCGTCCCGAAGAGATCCCAGTCCTTGCCGAACGGATCCGAGATGAGCGTGAAGATGAACTGCCCTTGGATCACGAAGAGGGAGAAGTAATGGGCGACCAGGTAGGCCGCGGCAATCGGGACGAGAGGGAGCACGAAGTCGGACACGAGCGAGCGTTCGACCCGGACGAGGGCGCGAGCCGACCACACCGCCGCGAGGTACGTCATCACGACTCCGGCGACGAACGCCGTGAGCCCTGCAACGTTGACGAGAGTCGTCGCGAGATCGGCAACCCGCACCGATGACCCGGCGAAGTCGGCACGCACGTCGCCCACGAGGTTCTGCCAGGTGCTGGTTCGAGCGAACCCGTCGAAACTAGTGGACCCGAGCATCACGGAGATGAACACGAGCGTGCCTCGGACGTGCTCTGCCCCTCCGAGCCCTGTGAACGGCCAGCGGACGACAACCCGCTCGTCCCGGACGGCAAACGGCGCGATTCGCGCGAGGAGGCCGAAGGCGACGGCGAACCCCTCGCCGCAACGCGTCCACGCGTCACGTCCGTAGACCGCCATTCCCGCGAGCGCCCAATAGGAGTAGAGAGCGATCGCAATCCCAACCGTTCTAGGGAATGCCGGCCGCGGATGGGCGAGCTCGAGCGCCACGAAGGCGAAGAGCGCACCGGCCGCCGGATATCGCCCCCAACGACCGGACCATTCGAGTACGGGCCGCGCCTCGTTGCCACCGCGCTCGAGCACCCATACGGTCGCGTCCGCGATGGCTCGCCAGGGGCTGAGAGCGCTCCAGACGTTGCCGAGCGTCACCGACAGGAGCGGGATACCGAGCCAGAAGATGACGTAGACGAACGTCGGCGCGAAGTTGAGGAGCTCGATGGTCGTGCCGAAGAGCGCGGTCGCAAGGGTGAGGCCTAGCAGCCCAACTGAAATCGCTTGCAACACGAGCCGCAGCGCCCACGAAAGCACGAATGCGCTCAGCGCCGACGGGAGCAGCCTCCCGCCCGAATGCGACTCGAGCAGCGGACGCCGCCAGAGCGCCCCGAGAAGGACGAAGGAGACAACGAGGACGATCGCGGCGGTGGTGAAGAAGAACGTCTCCGGAACCGGGAGGTCGCGAACCCCTCCGATCCCGTGAGCCAGGAGGCTCAAGGGAGAACGGTCAGGTCTGCGATCTGGACGCCGCGGCCCTCGAGCTCCACTTCAAAGCGCCCAGGCACTGTTGCGCGGAACGAGATCCGAGCGGTGCCACCCACTTCGACGTCCTTCGAGATGTCGTAGCCATGGATGTGCACCTCGTCAGCGACGTCCGATTCCACGACGAGCACCACCGGATCACCCCTGCGCAGCGTCTTGCGCACGATGCCGCCCTTCGGCTGTCCGTTCACGACGACGATCCTGATCTCGGTCAGCTCCTCCTGCTCGAGCGTCGTCGTGGTAGCGAGTGTCGTTGTCGTCTCGACCGACGGCGTTACAAGCGTCGTCGTGCCCGTTGTCGTCTCCAGCGGTGGCGTGGTCGCGAGCGTCGTGGCCGCGGTCGTGTCGGATGCATCGCCACCGTCGCCCCCGCATGCGGCGAGGCCATATCCGGCGGCGAGCAAGAGCACGCCACCGGAAGCGACAATCACATTTCGCCGTACGCGCACCATCGGTAAGGGTAGCCGCGAGCCGGGACAGGAAGGCGCGAGGTCGCGCGCAGGTTCGATACGCTCGACGCGCGAGCCCCGCAGGAGGAGAGGCATGGAACGGGAGCAGTATGTCGTCTGGATCACGACCCGACGGATCAAGCCGGGCACGTACGAGGAGTTCCGGCGCGCGTGGCGGCCGAGAGAGTTCCCCGAGGGGATGCTGCGCGCGTACGAATGCTTTTCCGAGGAGCGCAGCGAAGTGGTCGGGATCTCGACGTGGGAGTCGCTCGAGGCGCGCGAGCGCTACCGGCTGTCGGACGTCGAGGCCGAGCGGCAGCAGGCGATGGCGTCGTTCGTCGAAGCTGAGAACTCCGGCCTCTACCTTGGCCGCGAGCTCGAGATCCCCAAGGCCTAGCCGGACAGCTTCGAGCGGAGGAGTTCGCTGACCACACGGGCGTTGGCCTTGCCCTGCGTCTCCTTCATCACCTCGCCGACGAAGAAGCCGAGCAAGCCCTCCTTCCCGCCTCGATAGGCCTGAACCTGGCCGGGGTTCGCCCCGAGAATCGCGTCCACGATCGGCTCGAGCTCCGCGATGTTCGACACCGTCTCCTGAGCGAGGTACGAATCGGCGGTGAAGCCGGAGTCGCCGACCTTTGCGATTGCGTCGTCGAACGCAGCGCGCGGGATGCGCTCGCGCGCCTCGACGAGCCGTGCCAATTCTGCCGGCTCGACGGCGCCGATCTCGACGCCCGCTCCGACCACTGCGTTCGCAATGACGTTCGCGGAGGCAACAGGATCGGCACCTGCAGTCACCGTCCCCTCCCAGAGCCGATCGAGCCCACCCGTCACGAGGACCGTCGCCCGGTCGAGGCCGAGAGCGGTTTCGATCCGTCGGATGCGCGTGGCCGGAAGCTCGGGCAGCTCAGAGCGGAGCCGCTCGACGAGCTCGCGAGAGGGCTCGACCGGAACGAGATCCGGCTCGGGGAAGTAGCGGTAGTCGTCCGCTTCCTCTTTCGCGCGTCGAGCGGTCAGCTTCCCATGCGCCGCGTCGAAGTCGTAGGTCTCCTGACGCACCTCGCCACCCGACTCCCACACGCCGATCTGCCGCTCGACCTCAGCGTCGACCCCGCGGGCGATGAAGTTGAACGAGTTCATGTTCTTGATCTCGGTGCGTGTTCGCAGCTCGACGGAGCCAGATGGACGGACGGACACGTTCGCATCCACGCGCAGCGTCCCCTTTTCCATCTCGGCGTCCGAGATCCCGAGCTCGACGACCGTCTGGCGTAACAGCTGCAAGAACCGCTTGGCCTCGTCCGCCGAGCGGATGTCCGGTGCCGTGACGATCTCGACCAGCGGCGTCCCGCCTCGGTTGTAGTCCACGAGCGAGATGTCTGCGCCACCGATCCGCCCGGAGTGACCGCCGATGTGCACCGTCTTCGCTGCGTCCTCCTCGAGATGCGCGCGTACGATCCCGATCACACGGTCGCCTTCCGCAGTAGGCAGTAGCAAACTACCATTAATGCAAGACGGCATGTCATACTGAGAGATCTGATAACCCTTCGGCAGATCCGGGTAGAAATAGTTCTTCCGCGAGAACACCGCCTGCCCGGGGATCTCGCAACCGAGCGCGAGTCCCAGCAGAACGGTCCACTCGATCGCTCGCCGGTTCATGACCGGGAGCGCCCCCGGAAGACCGAGACACACCGGACACGTCTGCGTGTTCTCCCCCGCCCCGAACCCGGCCGGACAGCGGCAGAACATCTTCGTTCGCGTCTTCAGCTGAACATGGATCTCGAGGCCGATGACCGGCTCCCAGGTCATGCCCGCCACCTCAAGGGAACGGTGTCGAAGCCCAGCGCCTGCTCCAGTGCGTGCCCGGTGCGGAAAAGCGTGTTCTCACCGAACTGCGGCCCGAGCAGCTGGAGTCCGACCGGGAGGTCGTCCGATAGCCCGCACGGAATCGAGAGCCCCGGAAGCCCCGCGAGACACGACGGGATCGTCAGGAGATCGCACGCGTACATGGCAAGCGGGTCCGCGGCCTTGTCGCCGAGCGGGAAAGCAACGGTCGGCGACGTCGGCGTCGCGATCACGTCGAACCGGGAGAGCGCTTCGCGATGTTCGCGGATGAGGAGCGTGCGCACCTTCTGCGCCTGACCGTAGAACGCGTCGAAGTAGCCGGCGGAGAGTGCGTAAGTGCCGAGCATGATCCGGCGCTTCGGCTCAGGGCCGAATCCCTCATCGCGCGTGCGCTCGACCATCTCGCGGTAGGTCGCGGCCTCCGTGCGCGGCCCGTAGCGGACCCCGTCGTAGCGTGCGAGGTTCGACGACGCCTCAGCGGGGGCGATGAGGTAGTAGCACGGCATCCCGTAGCGGTAGGAGGTCGGAAGGTCGCACTCCCCCACGTCGGCGCCGAGCTCTCGCGCAGCGTTGAGCGAACGCACGAATGCTGCGCGCACACCGGACTCGATCGCATCGAGCGACTCGAGCTGCTTCGGCACGCCGATGCGCAGGCCGTCGAGCCGCTCCGCGTCGGGAAGGCGCACGGGGTCGGGCAGCTCGATCGTCGTAGAGTCGTACGGATCCCTGCCCGCGATGATCGAGTAGAGGAGCGCGACGTCGCGCACGGTCTTCGCGACCGGCCCGACCTGGTCGAGGCTGGAAGCGAACGCGACGACGCCGTAGCGCGACACGGTCCCGTACGTCGGTCGAAGTCCAACGTTCCCGCACAAAGCCGACGGCTGCTTGATCGAGCCGCCTGTGTCGGTGCCAAGCCCCCACGGGGCAAGCCCCGCCGACACGGCGGCCGCGGTCCCCCCACCCGACCCGCCGGGAACGAGCGCGGGATCCCACGGATTGTGCGACGGCCCCCAGGCCGAGTTCTCGGTGGAGGAGCCCATCGCGAACTCGTCCGTATTGGTCTTCCCCAGGAGCGTCAGGCCAGACGCCTTGCAGCGCGCTGCGACGGTCGCGTCGAACACAGGGGTGTAGCCGG
>Ga0224510_10000711_pt1 | contig 24099 bp, 19 predicted proteins | sample SF_May12_sed_USG_FD_170161 | JGI IMG/M metagenome (GOLD analysis project Ga0224510, IMG submission 170161) | Sediment microbial communities from San Francisco Bay, California, United States - SF_May12_sed_USGS_4_1 | ecosystem: Environmental > Aquatic > Marine > Sediment | place: USA: California... | reverse complement strand
GGCGCTCCTCGCGGGGAATATGACGAGCAGTACTCCCTGCTCAAGGCCTATCTGATGCTGGGTGATCCCACGCACCTCAAACCGGAGTATCTGCATCGCTGGTTGAAGGACCATTGGGAGCACAAACTGAAAGAGATCTTTCACCAGGAATCGGTTCCGGCGGAACTTCAAGAAAAGGTGTTCACGCAGATGTTTCTGTATAGCCAATACCTCGCTCGTGAGCAGGGCGAACGGTTGGCCTTGAATGTTCGACTCGTGAAAGACGTGCAGAGCCAACTGCGGCAAGTGCCGAGGATGCAGCGTATTTATGCGCTCAGCAAGCGTGCAGCTGAAGACTTGGTGAAGCCGTTTACGATCGATCATGTGCTCCAAGGGCCTCTCCAGGGCACGATCACGAGCGAGTATGAGGTGCCCGGGGTCTATACGATCGATGGATGGAAAGGACCGTTTCAAGCGAGCGTCGCCAGGATATTAGAAGAATCCGGGGATGAGGGCTGGATTATCGGAGAACCGGAAGTCGAGCTGACGCAGCTGGACAAGGGAATCAAACGCCAGTATTTTCAAGACTACGTTCGCCACTGGCGAGAATTCCTCCGTTCACTGCGGATGAAAGCCGTTGTCACGCCCAGTAACGTGGATGAACAGCTCAGTCTGCTGGCCTCCGGGGATTCTCCGATCCAGCGCGTCTTTGAGGCGGTGGTGCAGAACACCGTGCTGGGGCCGGAAGGGTTGTCCAAATTGCAGGAGACCGCCACCGGCATCCTGGCCAAGATCAAACAGCAGCTGGGCATCGAGGGCACCAGTGCGGTCGGTGCCTCGGTGAAGGACACCGAGGAACTGATTCGCCGCTTGGCAGACCCCAATGATTTTTCTGGCTCTGTCACGCTTCGCTTCAAGGGACTGGATCGACTCCTCCACGCTGCCAAGGATGCCAAAGAAGAAGCTCCGCTGATCAAATACCTGACCGACGTGAGGAAGGTGCAGCAAACCGTGCGTCCGATCTTGCGTGCGGAAAGTCCGGCTGCGGATATGAAGGCTCTGGCCGAAAGCCTCGTCGCGGGAAAGCCAAACGATATTCTTCAAGCGATGAGTAGTACGGACGCCCTGCTGCAAAAGCTGGATCCTGAAACAAGAGAGATCGTGACGCCGCTCCTCATCGAGCCCTGGATGATCACGATGCGAGGCGTGTTGGAACGGGCCAAAGCCGAAGTCGCCAAGCGGTGGGAAGCGGAGGTGTATCCCGCCTGCCTGCGCAACGTGGAAGGGCGCTATCCCTTCCGCCAGGTCGGCGGAGATGCCCCGATCGCGGACTTGTCGGACGTGTTTCATCCTGAGAACGGCCTGCTGTGGAAATTTTATCAGGCTGAGCTCAAGCCGTTCATTGTTGAAGGGGTGGATCGTTGGGAACGGAGGCAGTGGGCCAACGTCAGCATGAACCTCTCCGACGAGTTTCTGAATTCCCTCACCCATGCCCGGTTGCTTTCAGAAAGCTTGTTTCCCCGGGGGAGCATGAGTCCAGGCATCTCGTTTGAGGTCTATCCTCATCCGGTGCTGGGTGGAGTGAAGTCCGCGACGGAGATTCGGCTTGAGGTGGGCGGACAAACCTTGCGGTATCAGAACGGGCCGCAGGAATGGGAAGAGGTGAAGTGGCCGGGCCCAACGCCGGCAGCCGGGGCGTTGCTGCAAGTCCAAGTGAATGGCACATGGATTACGCGAGAGGTGAAGGATCTGTGGGGACTCTTCCGTCTCATCGAAGCGGGACGGGTGTCGTCCGTTGCGGGGGATGCTCAATATCGCGTGCAGTGGGAGCTTCCTGCCGCGGATGGTCAAGCGGTGAAGGTGCAATACGACCTTCGCACGGCCACCCACAAGAATCCGTTCAGACCAGGCCTGTTCGAGCAGTTCCGGTGTGTCGAACATCTCTAAGGGTATGTGATGAAGGACGTGGTTTACGGGTATTACGGAAAGCTGCCTGTGTCTCCGGAATTTCTGCGTTTGCACGCCTCCGGTCCAGAACTGCGTTGGTTGGATGAATGGCTACAACAGGGGATCCTGTACACCAAGACCCAAGAAGGCGCCGCATGGGGGGAACACATCGCACAGGCCAGTCCCTATGGTTTTTTCTATCTCCCGAATCAGGAGGGACGTGTCGTGTATGGAGCCATCATGGCGAGTCAAGATAAGGCTGGACGGTCATTTCCGTTTCTGAGTTATACACTCCTTCAGTGTCGCGACTTCGCCTTCACACCATGGCTCATCCCTGTCGCGACGGCCGCCTTTATTCAGGACCGGATCCTCGCGACCCGCGAGCTGCGAAAAGATCTCAATTGGGACGCCTTCCGACGAGCCGTGGAAGAGCAGGTGGTTCAGGAGCCAGATATCGCCCATGCGATAGAGACATTCAATCGGTTCACACAGTCAACGACGGTTCGCCAGTGGTGGGAAGGAGACGCGATGTGCGTAGGAGAAGCCACCCAACCGGCGGTTGATCAGCTGTTCGCACAAGTGGCGCAGGTGCCATATCGAGACCAAGACAGCATCAGATTTCCGATTGGTCGAGAGGGGACTCCTGGCAATCTCGATCTGGCCTTCTGGTTGCAAGTCTATCTCCAGCGTCAGGGTGGGACCGGGCATCCTTATGCGGGGTTGCTCTGTTTCTGGACGCGAGATCCATCTCATGGTACCGCGCTGCTGTCCATTGGCCCTGGGTCACCCAATATCGTGCGTTTTCTTGTGAATCCCGTGGTTCGAGATGAGGCATGGTGGGATGTGACGGCCTCAATGTCTGGTCAAGTCCTGGTAAAGACAGAAGGAGCCACTGAACCTCCGACGATCGACTTGCAGGATTCACTGATGACGGTTGCCCGGCTGATGAGATATCACCTAGAACGAGCCGGGACGACTGTCAAGCGAATGGGGCCAACAGGAATTCGACGCGGTCTATCGACTCTAGCGGTGCTGTAGACCATATGCTTGCATTTGTTACGTATATTACGTAGGATCACGGTCGTCCTCAGTGGCCGTTGAGTAGAGCTATGAACGGAAAAGAACTTCTCGAGTCCAGCCAATTGTCAGCCGCCGTGGCTGAGCTGACTCAGCAGGTCAAAACTCACCCAACCGACACCCATCTCAGAACCTTTCTCTTCGAACTCTTATGCTTCCAGGGGGACTATCAACGAGCAAGCAAACAACTCGATGTTATTGGGCTTAAGGATGAAAGCACTGGAATTGGGATCGAAATCTACCGAAACCTCCTGCAAGCGGAAGGTACGCGTCGTCGAGTGTTCGACGGGGTGGCGCAGCCGACGTTCTTGCTTGATCCACCTCAACATGTGTTGCATCAGTTGGACGGCATCGCCTGCTTGCAACAGGGGCGAGCGGGAGATGCCAAGGAAATATTTGCGAAAGCTGAGAGTCTCCGTCCCACTTATTTAGGACGTGTGAATGGGCAGCCCTTCTCGTCATTGAGGGATTCAGATGATCGCATCAGTGCCATCCTTGAGTTATTTATTAATAGGACGTATGCGTGGATACCATTCGAACAGGTACGGGCACTGAAACTTGATCCCCCAAAACAGTTGCGGGATCTACTCTGGGCTCCCGTATCAGTCGAAATCGAAAATGGGCAGGGGGGAGAAGCCTTCGTACCCGTACTCTATGCCGGGTCAGAGCACAACGATAATGAACAGGTACGGTTGGGGCGTCTTACGGAATGGATCAACCTCGGAGAGGGGATTGCGGGAGGCGTCGGCCAACGAACGTTCATGATCGACAACGGTGAACGGAGTCTCCTGGAAATTCGGGAGCTCACGATGCATCAGCCGTAATCCCGCGGCGGACCGAGAACTAGGACGGATTATGCCTACTGAACCGACCATTGATCTTGATGCCATTCTCAAGCCGATTCCCGGAGGGAATCCAACGGGAAAAGATATTCGAGACAGCAAGGAGTTTGATCTCCTCAAGGAGGCGCGTCGTGAAGAAGAGGTTCTGAGCCAAGGGGATTGGAAGCGCGATGCCAAGACTGCAGACTGGCCCAAGGCTATTCAGACGGCCAGGAAAATACTGACAATGCAAAGCAAGGATCTTCAGGTTGCGGTCTGGCTGACTGAGGCTTTGCTGAAGCGGCATGGATTTGGGGGTCTGCGAGACGGATTGACCGTGTTGCATGGGCTTCATGAGAAGTTTTGGGATGGCCTCTATCCTGCGATTGAGGACGATGATGTGGAATTTCGCTCAGGCAAACTTGAGGCCCTTAACAAGCTCCTGCCGATTGGGATTAATACGACGCCGTTAATTCGGAGCGGCGACGGATCCCCCTACAGCTATGTGCACTATAAGGAGTCGCAAGAGGTGGAGAACCTCAGGCGGGCTGCTGCCGGTGACTCCGAGAAACGGCGACAACTTGAAGAAGCGGTCAAGGACGGCAAGCTCGAGGGGGAGAAGTTTGACCGGGCTGTAGCCGGCACGCCGCTCACGCATTGCAACAGTCTGTTAGCGCAATTATCAGAGTGCTGGGCAGCCTATGAGCAGCTTGATCAGGTCTTGAATGAGAAGTATGGGGAAGCCGCACCAAGTCTTCGTGCAGTCAAAGACGCCATCGGTGAGTGCCGATCATTGATGGATAGTATCGTCAGGAAGAAGGGCGGTGTCGGGCTGGGGATGTCGGAGACGGCTTCGGCAGGACAGGACACAGAAACCTCAGGTCCGGTGACGGTCATGGCCGGAGGGATATCGAGTGGAATCGAGCCGCGCGACCGTGAGGAGGCGCTTCGTCGGTTGGCGGGCGTCGCCGAGTTTTTCCGCAAGACGGAACCCCACAGCCCCGTGTTTCATTTAGTGCAGCGAGCCGCGAAGTGGGGCACGATGCCGCTTGAAGAATGGTTGCGCGAAGTCATCAAGGATGATTCGGTATTGGGGAGTGTTCGCGAGACGCTGGGAATTAAAGAGGAACGGTCGTAGAAGGCCGGACAGTCCGGCTGTGTCATGGAATCGATCGGGAGTGGTAGGGGCGAAGGACAGCCAGTGGGTACAAGCATGGAGGACTCATTATGGGAAAAGAGAGTACACAGCATAAGTTAGATCGCGTTCGACCTCCCCGTGTACAAATCACCTACGATGTTGAGACCGGCGGCGCGATCGAAATGAAGGAACTGCCCTTCGTGATGGGTATTATGGCCGACTTGTCCGGGAATCCCGAGCAACCGCTGCCTGGCTTGAAAGATCCAAAGCGGAAGTTCGTCGAGATTGATCGGGATAACTTCGATGAAGTCTTGAAGGGCATGACCCCACGTCTGGCCTACAAGGTCGACAGCAAGCTCACGAATGACGATTCCAAGATCGGCGTAGAACTGAAATTCAACGGCATCGACGATTTTGGTCCGGAACAGGTGGCCAATCAGGTCGAGCCTCTTCGCAAACTGGTGGAAGTCCGCAAGCAACTCAGTGCTTTACTGGCCAAAGCAGATGGGAACGATCGGCTTGCGGAGAAGCTGCAAGACATCATCAAGGACACAGAGCTTCAACAGAAGATCGGGAAGGAAGCCGGCATCGGAGAGACGAAGGAGGAAGCCAATGGCTGAAGAAGCGAAACAGGCGCAAGCAGGAGCCGCAACCACCGTCGAAGCCGGCGGCGTGCTCGACCAGATCATCAGCGAGACCAGAATCGGCAAGGACGATTGGGAACGAGACCAATCCCGTCGACAGATCGCCACTCTTGTGGATGAGGTCATGAAGGGCACCGTCCGGGTGTCCAAAGATCTTGAAGCGACCATTAGTGCACGCATTGCCGATATCGATCGGCTCCTCTCTGCGCAACTGAATGTGATCATGCATGCGCCGGAATTTCAGCAGCTTGAAGCGTCCTGGCGCGGCTTGCATTACTTGGTCATGCAGTCGGAAACGAGCACGATGCTCAAGCTGCGGGTGCTGAACATCAGCAAGAAGGAACTGGGTAAGGATCTTGAAAAGGCTGCAGAGTTCGATCAAAGCGCACTCTTCAAAAAGGTGTATGAGGAAGAATATGGCACGTTCGGCGGCGCTCCCTACGGAGCGTTGGTCGGCGACTTCGAGTTCGGCCGAAACCCCCAGGACATTGCCTTGTTGGAAAAAATCTCGAACGTGGCGGCAGCCGCCCACGCCCCATTCCTGTCTGCCGCGGATCCGGGCTTGATGGGGTTAGAAAATTATACCGACCTCCCCAACCCGCGTGATCTGGCCAAGAAGTTTGAGACACCGGACTATGCGAAGTGGAAATCGTTTCGTGAATCAGAAGATTCACGTTACGTCGGATTGGCATTGCCCCATATTCTCATGCGTCTCCCTTACGGGCCGGACACCGTCCCAACCGAGTCGTTCAACTTCAAAGAAGACGTCGACGGCACCGACCACAGCAAGTATTGCTGGGGCAACGCTGCCTACGCCATGGCGACCCGCCTGACTGATTCCTTTGCCAAGTACGGGTGGTGCGCGACGATTCGGGGTGTCGAGGCCGGTGGAAAAGTCGAGGGATTACCGACCCATACCTTCCGAACGGACGACGGAGAAATTGCCATGAAGTGTCCGACGGAAATCGCCATCACGGACCGGCGAGAGAAGGAGCTCTCCGATCTCGGATTTATGCCGCTGGTCCACTGCAAAGGGACGGACTTCGCGGCCTTCTTCGGCGCACAATCCTGTCAGAAGGCCAAGAAATACGACACCGATGCTGCGAATGCCAATGCTCGGCTGTCCACGCAGATGCAGTATTTGCTCGCCATGTCGCGCTTCGCGCATTACCTGAAGGCGATCATGCGAGACAAGGTCGGCAGCTTCATGACGCGAAAAGAATGCGAAGACTATCTCAACCGGTGGATCAGTAAGTACGTCGTCAGCTCCGAGGACGCTGGTATGGAATTGAAGGCCAAGCATCCGCTCAAGGAGGCACGGGTCGAGGTGGCTGAAATCCCCGGGAAGCCTGGCTGTTATCGGGCGGTGGCCTTTATGAAACCGCATTTCCAATTGGACGAACTCACGGTCTCGCTGCGGTTGGTCGCAGATCTGCCGCCACCTGCAAAATAAACGGCGAAACAACAAGGTCGGCACGCTGATACGGATTGACGAGTGTCATGATCGTTGTGGCACGAGAACGGGGTGGGCCGCATCGGACGATGGGGTCTCCGGATAGTCGGCGAAGCATCCCAGTGTCTGGCCCACTCTCTGTCGTTGGCTCTATCTGGTGAGTCCATCTCATGTATCTAAATGGATTCATGGCGAATCGAAAACGATACAGTGCATCAGAACGGCTGGCCCTACGGCGGGGAACTAATGCATGCAACCGGTAAAAACCTGGGTATTGTACAGGTTATCCAGACAAGAATGCAGAGCTATGCATGGCATCAGTCTTGCTGTATGCGTAAGTAGCCATACTAGAATAACGGGGAGTACTAAAAGGGCGGGTTATCTTTTATCTCAACTAATCAGGAGGGTAGACCATGGCGATGGAGCAAGAGTATCTGTTTTTGAAGCTTGGTGACATCAAGGGAAAAGCCACGACGGAGGCTTTCAAGGACCAGATCGTCCTGCAAAATATGTCCTACGGTATCAGCCAAGGCGGGTCGTGGGAAGAGGGGACGCAATTGTCCGGACGCATCACGACATTTTCGGATTTGTCCTGTGTCAAACTGATGGATGTCGCCAGTCCCTCCATCGCGACTGCCTGCGCCACGAAGCAGCAGTTTCCGAAAGCGGAGATTGCCGTGACAGCCGGCACGAAAGACGCGTATTACAAGCTCACTCTGGAAAAAGTCCTCGTGACCAGCGTCTCGACCGCAATCAGTGCCGGCGAGAGCCATCCCAGTGAATCCTTTACGCTGAGTTTTCGGAAAGGAACCTGGGAGTACGGCACCGCCAAGGGCGGGTACGATCTGGAAACGAATAAGAAGGTATAGGGAAAAAGGTGTCCTGGCTCGGGTCCGATGCAGGCTAGGGCACGACCATCATTCTTGGCCTTCCGACGAGAATTTGAATTGTATCAAGCGGAGGGTGCATTGCGGCGCCAAGGTAAGCAATGGTCCCACAATGAATAGCACGCGATGTGCTGCAACAATTCTCGAGCTAAGCTTATCCGCTACGGTCATGCACGAATAGCTCGTTTGCGGTAGGTCAGTGCTGAACACCTGCAAGGTGTGGGTATGCTCCTGCGGGAGCATGGGGTAGTGAAAACATGTCAGCGTTGCCAGAGAGAGGCCGTCGCTTGTGATTACGCGAGGACAAGAAGTCGGACTTGGGGCGTCGCTCTTGGATCGATTGCTCGATGACGATCCCCGTGCAGGGGATCCTCGGGTCGATCCCCTCGATTTGAAGCAGCCCTTGCAGTTGGCCAAGAAGCTTCAAGATGTTCACTATCCACTTGTCCGATACATTCGTGAGCAGGCATACCCAGAAGATCTGGAGGTGCTGGATCAATACGATGGAGCGATACCGGTGCCACATCCGGTGATGGCCGCGGTGGTTGAGTGTCTCAACCGAGTGGTGTGGGGGCCGTTCTTGTATGAGAGTCGTCGGTTTGAAGGGGTGACATTGAGCCCACAGACCATTCGTCTCATGGAAGACAGCCGGAAGAGTAAATATCTCTCGCCATTGAATCGTCTCTTGCTCGATGAGGTCTTTCAGGAGGAATTGACGCCGATGCGGAAACCGACTCCCCCGGCCTTATCTTTACGCGAACTCAAGGCATCGGTCGCGAGGGATATTGAAGCGTTACTGAACACGAGGCGCGAGCTGCTCTTTGACGTCTCTGAGGAATTCGCGCAGGTCCGGAAATCCGTGCTCATGTTCGGCCTTCCTGATTTCACCAGTTACAGCCTCCTGAATCCAAATGATCGAAAAACCGTGCGTCGGGCGGTCGAAGACACCTTGACCAACTTTGAGCCTCGGTTGAAGTCGGTACGAGTGACGCTGGAGACTCGAGATAAGTACGACATGGTCTTGCGGTTTCGGATCGATGCGCTGCTCCGGACCGATCCGGCGCCGGAACCCATCGCCCTGGACGCCGCGCTGCATGTCGTCACCAGCCAATACACTGTGCGAGAGGATCGCTGATGGAAGAGTCCTTACTGGAATATTATGAGCGCGAACTCTCGATCCTTCGCCAGCAGGGACAGGAGTTTGCCCAGGCCTACCCCAAGGTGGCGAGCCGCCTGCTCCTGGAACCTGGAAAATGTGAGGACCCCCACGTCGAGCGGTTGATTCAGGCCGTGGCGTTCCTGGCCGCGCGGATCCATCGGAAGATCGATGACGAATTTCCCGAGATCACGGATGCCCTGCTCGGTCTCCTCTATCCGCACTATCTGGCACCGATCCCCTCGATGTCTGTGGCGGAATTCACTTTGGATCCGGCACAGGGAAAGGTGACGACCGGGTACGAGATTCCCCGTCATACGCTCTTGTACTCTCGTCCGGTCGACGGCACCCAATGCCGATTCCGAACCGGCTACCCAGTGGTGCTCTGGCCGATCACGCTTGCCTCGGCTCGATTTGATGTCCCGGATCCCCGCTCTAAGGCCCTTGGGCTTCTTCGCATGGAGCTACGAACCCAAGGAGGGGTGTCATTTCGCGAACTCGAACTGGATCGGCTGCGATTCTATCTCGATGGGGAAGGGCAATCGGTGCAAGCGCTCTACGAGTTGCTGGTCAATAAAACCCGCGAAATCTGGATCAGACCTACCAACTCAAAACCTGGGGCCAAACCGATCGTGTTACCGGGTTCCTGTCTCCAACCGGTGGGGTTCGGCATGGAAGACGGGTTGTTGCCCTATCCTCCCCATGCCTTCATGGGCTATCGGTTGCTGCAAGAATACTTCACATTTCCGCAGAAGTTCTTATTCGTTGATCTGACCGGATTCCAGAATGCCGCTCGGATCGACGTGGGGGACAACATGGAAGTCTTGATCCTCCTGGATCAAGCGCCACGGGCCGACCATGTGATCACCCCGGATCACTTCAAGTTGGGCTGTACGCCGATCGTGAACCTGTTTCCACAAGTAGCCGAGCCGGTTCGGCTCGATCATACCCAACACGAGTATCGCGTGATTCCGGATGTGCGTCGTCAACAGGCCTATGAGGTCTATGGCATCACGGATGCGGTGCTAACCGCCGCGGATTCGCTGACCGCGCAACCTGTGCAGCCTCTGTATTCGGTCCGTCACGGTGGCACGGACGATCAAGCACTGGCCTATTGGTATGCGGCCAGGCGTCCTGCGGCGCGAAAGGGCGATCTAGGGACCGAACTCTTCGTCTCGCTGGTCGATCTCGATGTGCGTCCGGCGTTGCCTCCATTTGAAACGTTGACCCTGCGTACCCTGTGCACCAACCGGGATCTCCCACGCAAACTGTCGGCTGACGACGTGGGAGGTGAATTTGAACTGGAAGGTGCCGCCCCGGTCTCTCGGATCCGTGCCCTGATCAAACCGACTGATCCTGTCCGGCCACCGTTGAGCGGGGAGCGTCAGTGGCGTCTGATCTCTCATCTCTCGCTGAGCTACCTCTCCCTGGCGTCCGGTGGACCGGAGGCGCTGCAAGAAATCCTGGGCCTGTACGACTTTTCAGGGTCTGCCGTCATCCGCCAGCACATCGCAGGCATCTTGAACGTGGAATCGCGGCGCGTCGTCAGACGCCCGACCGTCATGGGATGGCATGGGTTCTGCCGGGGGCTGGAGATCACGTTGCAGTTCGATGAGGATAAATACGTGGGGAGCGGAGTCTTTTTGTTCGCCTCCGTGCTGGAGCGATTTCTCGGGCTCCACGCGACCTTAAACTCTTTTACACAGCTGATCGCCACGTCGCGTCAGCGGGATACACCGATCAAACGATGGCCGCCGAGAGCTGGAGAGCAGGTCCTTCTCTAGAAGAAGAGCTGCTGAACAACGGATTTCGATTCGAATTTTTTCAGGCCGTGCGCCTGCTGACGCGTTGGCATGCCGCGCGAAGACCTGTCGGTCGGACCGGTGTTCCCGAGCAAGATGTGCTGCGTTTTCGGTCGCATGTCTCGCTCGGATTTCCCCCCAGTGAAATCCATCATATCGAGCCTCCTAGACATGCGGAGGATCCCGTCAGGATGACCGTGGCCTTTCTCGGCTTGGCCGGTGCGGAAGGCGCGTTGCCGCGCTACTACACGGAATTACTGCTGCAGCGGATCCAAGTCGGCGACTATGCCTTGCGCGACTTCTTGGACATCTTCAATCACCGGTTGATTGCCTTGTTCTATCGCGCCTGGGAAAAACATCATTGCGTCGTGGGCTATGAGCGGGCCGCTGAAACGGGCGAGGGAGATCGGTTTGCCTCGTTGCTGTATAGCGTGCTGGGGTTAGGGACGAAAGGAACGCAGGTGGGGTTGGGCAGTGATGCCGCCGGCCTCTTGCGCTACGCGGGATTGATCGTGCAGCGTCCGCGCTCTGCCCAAGCCGTACAACAATGTTTAGCAGACGCGTTCCAGGTGCCGGTACGGATCCGCCAATTCGTCGGCATGTGGCTGCCGCTGGCATCGGACGATTGGACCAGACTCGGTGCGACCGGAGCCAATAACCTTCTGGGGCAGACGGCGGTAGCCGGAACCACGGTGTGGGATCAACAGGCCAAGTTTGATGTGCAACTGGGGCCGTTGGATTTCGACATGTTTTGTCGGTTGCTCCCGTCGGGCAAGGCCTTCCCGACGCTCACGCGCCTGATCCAATTTCTGGCAGGGGCTGAACTTGAGTTTTCGGTGTGGCCCATCTTGAAAGCAGCCGACGTGCCTCCCCTCCGCCTCCAGGAAACCGGTGGCTATGCGCCACGATTAGGGTGGACGACCTGGTTGTCGTCGAAACCACGCAGGCACGATGCCGACGACGTGAGGTTCACCGGAGATGTTTCACCGGCGAGACTCTCGCCGGTGTAGCAGGTTGTCTTCAGAAGGGACTGATATGAACGTTAATTTAAAAGGGTTGATCGGGAAGTTGGATGATTCCTGTCGCCGGGCATTAGAGGCGGCGGCAGGTCTCTGCCTCTCGCGTTCGCACTACGACGTTGACATCGAGCATTTGTTCATCAAGCTCATGGACATCCACGACGGTGACCTGCGGAAGATCTTCAAACACTATAGCGTGGACCAGTCACGACTGGAACGGGATATGACGCGTGCGCTCGATCGCTTGAAGACCGGCAATGCCCGTAATCCCACCCTAGCGCCGCGCATTTCACGCTGGATCAACGAAGCCTGGTCGCTGGCGTCCATCGAGTACAACGCCACTCGCGTGCGTTCGGGGCATCTGGCCCTGGCGCTGTTGATGGATGACGACCTGGCCAGAATGGCGAGGGACAGCTCACCGGAGTTCCAAAAGATTTCCGCGGAAGACTTACACAAGCAGCTACCGCACCTGACGGCTGGGTCAGCCGAGGACAGTGAACAGGTTCAGATGGGTGGCGTGGAGACGGCGGAACCGGGGAAGCCGATCTCAACGAAGACCCCGGCGCTCGATCAATTCACCGTCGATCTGACGGCCAGGGCTAAGGAGGGGAAGATCGATCCGGTGCTTGGCCGCGACGCCGAAATCAGGCAGGTGATCGATATCCTGACTCGTCGCCGACAGAACAATCCCATTCTCACCGGTGAGGCCGGCGTCGGGAAAACCGCTGTCGTCGAAGGGCTCGCGTTGCGAATTGCCGCCGGGGACGTACCACCACCGTTGAAACAGGTCGCGCTCCGGTCACTCGATTTGGCGTTGCTCCAGGCCGGCGCCGGTGTGAAGGGAGAATTTGAAAATCGGCTGAAGTCGGTCATCAATGAAGTCAAAGCATCCGCTCAACCTATCATCGTATTTATCGACGAGGCCCATACCTTGATCGGAGCCGGAGGGCAGGCGGGACAGGGCGACGCGGCAAACTTGCTGAAGCCCGCGTTGGCGCGAGGCGAGATGCGGACGATCGCAGCGACGACGTGGGCGGAGTATAAAAAGTATTTTGAGAAGGATCCGGCGTTAACGCGGCGATTTCAGGTGGTGAAAGTCGAGGAACCGACTGAAGCAACGGCACTCCACATGATGCGGGGTCTGATTGAGACCATGGAGCAGCATCATAAAGTCCGTGTCCTTGACGAAGCAGTTGAAGCGGCAGTGAAACTCTCCCATCGCTATATTTCCGGTCGGCAGCTCCCCGACAAAGCGGTGAGTGTCTTGGATACGGCTTGTGCCCGCGTGGCCCTGGGGCTATTGGCTGAGCCGCCGGCGCTCGAAGATGCTCGACGCCATATTTCGCTCATCAATACGGAGATCGCCATCCGGGAACGGGAAGCGGTGACCGGCGGTGACCATCGAGAACGGCTCGACGAGTTGACGAAGGAGAAAGCGGAGGAAGAGGCACGCCTGGCGCAGCTCCGACAACGCTGGGAGGATGAGAAGAAGCTCGTCGGGCAGATCGCGGCAATTCGCGAAAAACTGGAAGCCCAGAGCCTGCCGAAAAACCAGAGGGACCAGACAGACAAGACAGACCAGAAAAACTCTGCTTCCCCACTCGCGCCGCAGGAAGTGGCAGCACTGCAGGCGGACCTTGCGAGGTTGAACCAAGAACTGAGTACGCTCCAAGGGGAAACGCCGTTATTGCAGCCTTGCGTGGACAATCAAGCGGTGGCCGCGGTGATCTCGGCCTGGACCGGCATTCCTGTGGGGCGCATGGTCAAAGATGAGATCAATACGGTACTCAATTTGAAAGAACACTTGGAAAAGCGGGTGATCGGGCAATCCCACGCGCTGGAAGCGTTGGCGCAACGACTGCGCACCGCGCGCGCAAAACTGGAAGATCCGCGGAAGCCGATCGGCGTCTTCATGTTTGTCGGACCCAGCGGGGTCGGCAAAACAGAAACGGCGTTGGCCATTGCCGAACTGTTGTTTGGGAGCGACCAAAGTCTGACCACCATCAACATGTCGGAGTTCAAGGAAGAACATAAAGTGTCGCTTTTGATGGGGGCGCCTCCCGGGTACGTCGGGTATGGCGAAGGAGGCGTGTTGACCGAGGCCGTTCGCCGGAAACCCTATAGTGTCGTGCTTCTCGACGAAATGGAGAAGGCGCACGTCGGTGTGCAGGACATCTTCTATCAGGTGTTCGACAAAGGGATGATGAAGGACGGCGAAGGCCGCGACATCGACTTTAAGAATACGGTCATCATCATGACGTCGAACGCCGGCACCGACACCTTCATGAAACTCTGTGCCGATCCGGAGACCAAGCCCGAACCGGATGCGCTCGGCGAGGCGATCAGACCGGATCTGCTGAAGTATTTCAAACCCGCGTTCATGGGGCGGGTGATCGTCGTGCCCTATTACCCGATTGCCACGGATATCATGCGCCGGATCATCGAATTGCAGCTGGGCCGCATCCGCCAGCGGATCAAGGAGAACCATCGGGCGCACCTGACCTATGATGAGGCGCTGGTTGCCGCGATCGCCGCCCGCTGCACGGAGGTCGACAGTGGCGCACGCAACGTGGACCATATCTTGACCAGGACGATGTTGCCGGAATTGTCGAAGGAGTTTCTGGCTCGCATGGCTCAGGGCGAACAGGTTTCAAAGGTGCATATCTCCGTCGATGGAGCAGGCAGCTTTCAGTATGCGGTGAGCTAAGAGATTGATGCGAGAACGTTGCTGGTGGACATTGCCATTAGCCTACGAAGGCAGTAGAACGCGGACCGGAGAACCCTATGGCGCTCACACAAGACAATCGACTCATTGCCATTGATACGCCGTTGGGGGCTAATGTCCTCCTGCTGCGGGGCTTCTCCGGACAGGAGTCGGTCTCCCGCTTGTTCCATTTTGAGTTGGACTTGCTCTCGTCTGATCCCGAGATCAAGTTCGATCAGATCATCGGTCAGCCGGCCACCATCCGCGTGAGGCTCACGGGGGACAAAGAACGGTTCTTCCACGGTGTCATCAGCCGGTTCATGCAGACAGGGAGCGATACCGGCTTGGCCAACTACCGCGCGACGATGGTCCCGAAGCTCTGGCTCCTGACGAGGACGGCTGACTGCCGGATTTTTCAGAATGAGAAGATTCCGGACATTGTGCAGACCGTGATCAAAGAAAACGGGATTACGGACATCGAGACCGTCCTGAACGGGACCTATGCCCCACGCGACTATTGTGTGCAGTACCGGGAAACCGACTTCAATTTCGTCTCGCGGTTGATGGAGCAGTACGGCCTGTTCTATTTCTTCAAACATGAAGAGAAGAAACATATTTTGGTGTTGACCGATGACCTCTCCGCCCACAAGCCCTGCCCGGAACAGGAGGAGGTGTCGTGGAATCCTCACGGTGGTGAATCGTTCGACGAGGATGTGATTACCAGTCTCCAGTGGGAAGAAACCTTCCGGTTCGGCAAATATGCCGTGACCGACTATAACTTTGAAACGCCGAGCACCAAACTGATGGCGGAGGTGAAGACCAAGATTGCCGTCGGCGGCAACGAGAAATTCGAGATCTACGATTATCCTGGTGAGTACGGCAAGAAGGCCGAGGGAGACGGGATCGCCAAGATCCGGATGGAAGAGGAAGAAGCGCAGTACAAGGTCATCACCGGCTCTGGTGGCGTGCGGGTGTTCACATCGGGCTTCACCTTTACCCTGCAAGACTATGTCCGGAAGGACATGAACGGGAAATACCTCTTAACACAGGTGCAGCACGTCGCGTCGGTCGGCAATACCTACGACACCGGCGTGGGTGGCGGCGGCCAAGACGAGTATTCGAACTCGTTTGCCTGCATTCCCGCGAAAATCCCGTTTCGTGCCACACAAGTCACCCCGAAGCCGATGGTCCAAGGACCGCAAACTGCCGTCGTCGTCGGCAAGAGTGGTGAAGAGGTCTGGACCGACAAGTACGGCCGGGTGAAGGTGCAGTTTCATTGGGACCGGTACGGGAAGAAGAACGAGGAGAGCTCCTGCTGGGTGCGTGTGTCGCAGAACTGGGCCGGGAAAAACTGGGGCGCCATGTTCATTCCACGCATGGGGCAGGAAGTGATCGTCGAATTTCTCGAAGGCGATCCTGATCAGCCGATCATCACCGGCCGGGTCTATAACGCGGAGCAGACGGTGCCCTATGAGCTGCCGGCGAATGGGACACAGAGCGGGATCAAGTCGAATAGCTCCAAAGGGGGTGGAGGGTCGAACGAGTGGAGGTTTGAGGATAAGAAGGGGAGTGAAGAAATCTATCTGCATGGGCAGAAAGACTGGAATATTCTCATCGAGAACGATAAGGGCGAGACCATCGGGCATGATGAGACACTACATGTGAAGCACGATCGAACGAAACTCATCGAACATGATGAGAACATGGAGATAAGAAATAATAGAAACAAAACAGTGGGTGTAAATCAGTGTGAGACTGTTGGAAAAGATAAAGCAATCAAGGTGGTGGGCTCTCACGACGAGAAGATTGGGGGTAGCATGACGGTTATGGTGGGCTCAAGCCTCACCGAAACGGTAGTTCTAAATTATGCTGAAACAGTGGGAGCAGCAATGGAACTAACCGTCGGGGGAGCATTAGCTATTAGCGTAGGAGCCGCTATGGCCGAAACGGTAGGCGGAGCGAAGGCGGAGATCATAGGATTGGCAAAGTCTGAAGATGTTGGAGGCAACAGCTCACTGAGTATCGGGAAAAATCGGTCTGAAACTGTAAATCAAAACAAAACTGTAAAGGTAGGCAAAGACTTAACAGAAACCATAGATGGAAAGCACCGAGAAGAAGTGAAGAAAGAATACAGCCTTCAGGCGAAGAAAATTCAGTTGGTGGCAGAAGAAGAAATTACTATTAAAGCAGGAAGTGCAGAGATAGTTATGAAGAAAAATGGAGATATAACAATGAATGGGAAAAAGATTCAAGGTGAAGGAAGTGGCGATGTGAAAGTGAAAGGGAGCAAAGTTGCGATCAATTAACATGAAAAATGTTGGCACTGAAGTACCTGAAAGAACGAAGTCAGACCCAAACAGTACAGTGAATGTTTCGTTGGGACGTATTATCAGAGTTACACAGGACGGTCAGGTGTTCGTGAATTTCCCAGGCAGTCGAGGTGGGGAATGCAAGGCTCGTTTAGTTGTTGAACCACCTGCCACGCTAGCTGCAAGTTGGGAAGAAGGACTTCCCGTGTTACTAATGTTCGAAGATGGAAATATGGCCAAACCAATCATTCTTGGTGTCATGCGCGACACAGTACATACGTCTCTGCTTGAAGAAGTAGTGGCGGCAACGGAACAGCAGCGCGAGGGACTCGTTGATAAGAAACAAATCGTCTTCGATGCAAAGGAAGAAATCGTTCTTCGCTGTGGGAGGGGATCTATCACACTCAGGAAAGACGGCAAGATTGTACTGAAGGGGACCGACATCGTCACCCGCGCATCTCGAACAAATAAGATTAAGGGAGCATCTGTCGCAATCAATTGAGTAATTCTTCATTCTCTTCATCCTTTATTACCTGTGGATGGAGAGCACTAAGATGAGACGGTAATTTATGGGAGTCACAGTCGGCGTTAACAATCTGTCCGTAGTTCATGCAGATAGTGGTGGTGTAAGCCCTTCTTTTCCCGATGTCTGCAAAACACCATCTCCGGCAGGCCCCATTCCAATCCCCTACCCCAACATCGCAAAATCATCTGATACTGCCAGTGGAACGTCATCTGTCAAGTGCGATGGCAATCCTACCTGTGTTAAGGATTCCAACTTCAGTATGAGCACAGGTGACGAAGCAGGAAGCGCCGGCGGTGGTGTTGCTTCAAACAAGATCAAAGGGAAAGCTGAGTTTGTGAACGTATCGTTCGATGTGAAATTTGAGGGGAAGGGTGTGGCACGAGCTTTTGACCCCATGCTACACAATGATAAGAATACACCACCGTTTCCGCTCCTTCAAGGTCCCGTTGTCGGATTGCCAAGCAGTGAGAAACCGATTTGTCAGGTTTGTGATAAGACGCTTTAGAAGCCTGTAATGGACCTTGTGATAACAAGTTTGGGGATGATCTCATCGGTGGGATACGATGTTGTCACATCATGTGCATCAGTCCGCGCAGGAATCCGGCGTCCTAGGGAAATTTGTCATTTCAGTGTGCTTGATGAAGAGTCTCAGGAAATGTTGCCTCTCACTGGATGTCAGATTCACGGATATACCGAAGGATTTAATATTATTGGTTTTTGGGTTAGGGTTGGCCTTAGCTGTCTAAACGATTTAATCGGATACGGAGCGTTGCCGGAAAAGTGCAATAAAGCATTTTGGTCAAATACAGGTCTTATCGCTGTAACACCTCCTATTAGTGATGCGCGATTTAACAGCGACGAAAGCTTTACTCCTCTGATGCTCAAACAAGCATATTTTGACCGCCTGATGGAGTTGTTTGACGTTCCCATTTCACAAGAAAATCTTGGAGTCGTTTGTGCTGGACATGCAGGAGCTATAGCTGCAATTAGACAGGCAAAGACGATAATAGCCGAGCAAAACTTGGAACGTATCATCATCTTGGCTGTAGATTCCTATCTTGACCCTATGACCCTTGACTGGCTTGAAGAGCATGGCCGTCTTAAAACATCAGGAAATCCGGTTGGGTTAACCCCTGGGGAGGCTGGTGCCTGTTTTATGGTTGAATCAGTACTCAGCGCTCAAAACCGACACGCTCCGATTCAAGCTTTTATCAAAGAGCCGGCTTTAGCAGTTGAGAAGAATCACTTCTTTAGTAATGCTCCAAATCAAGGGGATGGATTAGCAGCTGTGATTTCCGATGCGTTGTCACAAACAGAAGTGTCAGGCTCTTTTCATGGAACTATTTTTTCTGATTTGAATGGGGAAACTTGGCGTGCGTACGAATTGGGGACAGCAATGGTCAGAGTGCCGTATTTACTAAGGAACGACAATAAGTTCATCTATCCGTCCGAATATCTGGGAGAGATTGGAGCCGCTAGCGGAGCAGTGGCAATTTGCCTTGCCGCACGTTCATTTCAGAGAGGATATTCCGACTGCAATACGATTCTGGTAATTTCCAGTTCAGACTATGGACAAGTTGGTGCTGTGTGTCTTTCCAGAACGTAAGGATGCTTAATTGCCATAGGTAGACTTGATGCTAAGAGGCTTTTCGATATTGGCTCGCGTATAAAACATGATCTAATTATTTGGCTTAGAAACGAGGATTTCTGATAAGCACTTAGGGAACGTGTTTAAGATGGTTTGTAATGGCTAATAAAGGGCATGTAACTCAAAGTCAGCTCGATAAGCTTCATAAAGAAGGGGCGTGTCTTACAAGGCATCAACGTAGGGCACCTGGCAATAAGTGCTCACATCAGTGGCAGGCCCAGAAACATGCCGAGAGTGACCCCACACTGTATAACTATCCCCGTTACTATACTTTGTGTGATTGGAAGCCAGGAGGAATTCTTGCTACTGCATTGAAAACAGTTGGTTTCCCACCCGGATATGCTCGGGCAGACCTCGGCGAATGGCTGGGAAAATTCTGGAGGGACAAACCTACGCATGCAGGAAAGGAGTGGGATGTTGGAAAGGATAATAACTTTCAACATTGGATAAAACCATTCTGGCAGAACGCGCACCACATAATTCCTAACAGGGCCCTTGCAAGTGCCATATCGGATGCAGCGAAAAGAGCAAACGAAGCCCGGCTTATTAATTTGATAAAGCAAGGGCTACTCAAGGCAGAATACAATCTTAACGATGAAATTAACATGGTTATTCTGCCGATGGAAAAAATTGTGGCAGCAGGAATGGCCTTGCCTAGGCACCTCAAGCGTGATGAGTCAGGGCCTAATGAAAAAGGGGAATTTTTCTCCCACGCGGATTACAGTAAGAAAGTTGAGATAAAGCTCGCTAGCATAATGATGAACTATGTGGAAACACTTGCAAAGGCTCTTCAGGAAGAGCACGAAGGCCCCCCAGATGAAATTTCCAAACAACAGCTCGAGGACCTGTCGAGAGAAATTTATAATTCCCTGAAAAAGTCTGGAGGCTTCATAGCTGGGAAAGCCCTAGCCGAATTAAAGTTCTAACACCAAAGCGCCACAAGGGACTATTCATGAGGTATTTCATCATCGAGACTATCGGAGATGTTCAAGATCGCAAGCTTGCCTTCATAGACAATCCGCCTGAAGGTTTAGGTCTATATTATTACTGCATGGCAAGAGGAGAACGTATTGGAGCTCGCTTCCCGACCGATGCCAAAGTTTTCCTTGAATCTCGGTCGCCTGGCATTAAGCTGCCTTCATTAATCGGAAATGCTTTAGGTTATCTCATTGTAAATACAGAGATGAAGAGTGTAATTAATGAGTGCTGCAAACTAGAAGTGGAGACCTTGCCGTTCACCTTATACAATCATAAAAAACGAATTCACAGCAAGGACTATTGGATCGTCAACCCAATTGGCTCAATCGATTGTCTCAATAAAGCGGCAAGCGAAATAATATATGCCACTTCGAGTAGAGAGGCTGTCGTAGCAGTTCATAAATTTGTAGTGGATCCCAGCAAGATTTCAGGTGAACCTAATTTGTTTCGAGTTCCTGAAGATCGTGAAAAATACTTCATTGGAGAATCTCTTGCAAAGACCTTTCAGCAACACAATTTCACCAATGTCTTTCTGTTGGAAGTCGATGTAAAAGAAGCTGCTTTATCTGACAGGACTTTAGGGCACTTATGACCTCTGGAATGTTGCCTATTATTAAACTGAACGCCGAACTTGATCTTCGCGGAACACTGCCATTGATTATTAACCACAATGCTGATCTTGAACGGGTGATGGTCTTTTGTCAGAACTATCGAAGAAGGGGAATTTGCTCTTTGTTTTTAGAAGGACTTCCTCGGCTATTACATGGGGATCTTCAAAGAAGTGGAACCGCCTTTCTGCATGGATTGTTAACTGCGACAAATGAGGAGAAAATCACGAGCAAGGCAGCTCCGTTTTTTGACGCTGTGGCTTGTAAGGACTTTAGGACTGCTCGTGAAATTGCACGACATTCACGACATATCTGGAATGAACAAGAAGAATATGAGGATGATTTTTTATACGTCTTCTTTTTAATGAGCAAGTTTTTTCTCGAAGGAACAAGACTGGAACTCAACGCGATTATAGAACGATATGTGATGTTGCTCGATGGAGCCATGGACGTACACTGTGCCATATGTAAGTCCTTTTTTGAAAATGATAGTTACGCTTTTGAAGCCAGCTTGAGTGAGCTTCTTTCACAGAAAGAAGATTATTTAAAATGTGGAATGAATCGTGACGAAATTCCCGAAGAGGAATGGGTAACAGAAGGACTGCTTAGCGTTGAAGGCATAGCGCTAGTAAGACTTGCAGAGATTCAGGGGTTTAAGACGGGAAATAATTATCTATTTGTTCCATCGATTGTATTGGAAAATCCAAAGATTATCTATGAACAGGATTCATGGAAAGGCCCATGAGCAGAACGGTCAAACAAAGTTACGGTGGGTGGGGGAGTCAATAGGGCCTGAGAGAATTGCTTGATGGATGCGTGGGCAAGAAGTAATTCGACCATAATCACTTGGAGTCCACTCCAGACCTATCGCACATTGCTAATAAAAGCCACTCCTCGCCTGCGTTCTCTTACAGGTAGCTTTTCTCGGTTAAGGGACGGGGTGAAATGGTAGCTCGATTATTCGCGGTCTAGTGTCGTTGTCATGCTGTAGGCAAAAGGGTTCTATCTATCCAGTTCAATTTCAATGAGCGTTAGTAGGTCGAATATGAACCAAGAGACGATCTATCGGTTTCGTACAGTTGAACAGGCTCGGAATGCAGCGATTCTGTGGCTAGAGAACCGAAATACTGTCTTTGGTCCTCATCGAAAAATCGAGATTGGACGATTGGGAGTCATGACCGGCAAAGAAGTCGGTGTGAGTGCAAGTCAAGAGCCCTTCTGGCGTATCCGCCTCGACTATGATCCATTCAAAGGCGCCCATTTTAACGTTGAGACAGGTAAGGGAGTTGCCCGTGAAAAGGCTGCATTCGCGTTTCTGGGAGGAGCGCGATTAATCGCTGCCCTGGCCAGGAATCAAAGCCCGCGATGACTAGATGACTAAACGTTGAAGGTTCTCCTATGGGACATCCCAAGATAGACAACCCCACTCCCTTTGCCTTCGAGATGAATATTCTCTCGGATGAGGAAGGCCGGCCGCTACTCGTGCCGATAGTGCAAGCAACTTATGCCATTTCTGGAAAAGGACCACTTGTACCAGCAGACAAACAAGCGCCAGTGAATCTCGCAGGGGAGTTCTGGGGAGTTCCTGAAATATCCAGCTATAAGCTTGAACCCCAAATGGCCTTTCTAAAACCAGTAACTGACGTAGTATTGATCGGGCATGCTCATGCTTCCCGTGTTGGTGTGAGTGAGACAAAGGTTTCGTTGCAGGTGGGATCACTGAAGAAGACCGTTCGTGTGGTTGGCGATCGATATTGGGTGAAGACACTCGGCTCGGTATCAATGACCAAGCCAAAACCCTTCGAGAAGATCCCGCTCATCTATGAACGCGCGTTTGGGGGGTGGGATCGGAGTCATGAGGATCCAGCCCAACACACGTTTGAGCCACGAAATCCGGTTGGCACAGGATTTCGCACCAAGAAGGGCAAGTTTGAAGAAGGAATCAGGCTACCGAACTTGGAAGACCCCAAGCATCCTTTGAAGTCCTATTATGACACGCCGCCTCCCGCTGGGTTTGGCTTTATTTCTCCCAATTGGCAGCCGCGTGCGTCGTTTGCCGGGACCTATGATGAGAAATGGATGAAGGAGCGGATGCCGTTACTTCCGACCGATTTCGACCGTCGCTTTTTTAACGCCGCTTCTCCTGGCCTGATCGCCAACGGGTATTTGAGAGGCGATGAACCGGTTCTGGTTGAAAATGCGTCATCGAATGGTCGCTTATCGTTCAATCTGCCTGGCGTGGCTCCTCCAAAAATTCATGTGGAGTTGCGGGGTGGGGTGCATCATGACCTCACGACCAATTTGGATACGGTGATCATCAATACGGATGAGAATCTCCTGTTCCTGATCTGGCGGACACATCTGGTGGTGAAACGTGGACCGCATGATGTGGTGGCCATTCAGGTCTCAGCGGATGGTGTGCCTGCTGCAACGGCTGTCTCGTGAATGTCTATCTTGAAAGCACGGCTGGTCCTGAAAAGGGACGCTCCCTTCAACTCTCAGACAATCAAGTTCTGCGTATCGGTCGGGGCCAGAAGGCCGATGTGGCACTCGCACTCGATCAGTCCATTTCCAGCCTGCACTTTTCCCTCAGCTGTGATGGACAGACCTGCCGGATTCAGGATTTAAAGAGCCGGAACGGCACGTTTGTAAACGGCCAGCGCGTCACAGAGGCTGTGCTGAAGACTGGTGACGAGATTCGGGTGGGGCATACCACTTTTATGGTGTCGATTGTCTCTCCCGCTGTTGCAACACCCCCATCGCCATCTGGTGCTGCTCAACCCTCTACGAAGCCCTCTCGAATCGCCCGATCTCCACGCCGGTTCTATGTCGAACTCTATGAAGAGCATCTTGAGGAAGCCTCGTTTTTATATGCCCAGCGGTTGACGCTCTTTGACGATCGTGAGGTCACCTGGATCACGATTGGCGAATGGGAAGAGCGGCTGGAGGCGCACATTGATGCCTTGGTGATCGGGGAGGATCTGGCACTGGAGGTCTGTGAGAAACAGGCGGTGGAAGGGGACTTTGGCCTGCTCTTTGCCGTGGTCTCTGTGTATTGTCGTCAGAGGCGATTTGACCTGCTCAAAAAAGTGCTGGAACCGCTCGATCCGGAAGATCCTGAGAAACTACACGCGATGGCCGACGCCTTGAAGTATGAATCTCCACCCGAGTGGCAGACTGAGCTCGCACAAGCGCTGCCTCCGACTGATCCACGCCTCATCGGTATCCTCGCGACAATCTCTGGGTATCGGCGCATCAAGGCAGGAGAAGGCTTGCCAGAGCATATCCTGGCCTTGCCTCCGGCAACGCTCCGCACTCTGGCCTGGTCGAGAGGGCGCGTCGGCGACAAAGCTGCCAGGTCTCCGTTGCAGATCTGGCTCAGCCATGAAGATGAAACAGTTCG
>Ga0224510_10000708_pt1 | contig 24303 bp, 21 predicted proteins | sample SF_May12_sed_USG_FD_170161 | JGI IMG/M metagenome (GOLD analysis project Ga0224510, IMG submission 170161) | Sediment microbial communities from San Francisco Bay, California, United States - SF_May12_sed_USGS_4_1 | ecosystem: Environmental > Aquatic > Marine > Sediment | place: USA: California... | reverse complement strand
CACCGGCATGGCGTTTCGCGTGCCCACTTCCGACGTGTCGGTGGTCGACCTCACGGTGGAGCTCAACAAGGAGACCACCTACGAGGCGATCTGTGCCGCGATGAAGGCGGCCTCGCAGGGCGCGATGAAGGGCGTGCTCGCCTACACCGAGGACAAGGTCGTTGCCACCGACTTCCGCGGTGAGCCCTGCACCAGCGTGTTCGACGCCGACGCCGGCATCATGCTCGACAGCACCTTCGTCAAGGTCGTGGCCTGGTACGACAACGAATGGGGCTATTCGAACAAGGTGCTCGAGCTGGTGCGCGTGGCCGCACGCTGATTTTCGTCGCATCCCCGGTGCGCGCCTGATCCTGCGAACGGCCCGATCGCCAAGAAGGCCGCCTTGTGCGGCCTTTCTCACGTCGGCGTGGCTTCGTCGGCACGCCTTCACACACAGCAACACGTCGCCCCGGCCCGGCCTCTAGACTCCCGCGATGCGCCTCGCCCTCACGATCGCCGCGGCCCTGTTGGCCGCCATCGCACACAGCCCATCGCACGCGGAGCGCACCCCGCCGCGATCGATGCCGCTGACCGCGATCCAGGGCGACGCGCGCGTGATCGTCAAGTTCCGCGATGGCGCATCGACGTTGCGCGCGCACGCGCTTTCCGCAGGCGCCTTGCCCGCCGACGCCGCGCGCGCGCTCGCCGACCGCGCCGCGGCTCTCGGCACGCGGCACGGGCTGCTGTTGCACGCCGGGGCGGCCATCAGCGAGCGCGCCCAGGTGCTGCGTGCCGATCCGGCACACGGCATCGATGCGGCCACGCTGGCCGCGCGGCTGGCGGCCGACCCCGATGTCGAGTACGCCGAACCGGACCGCCGTGCGCGCCGCGTCGCGGTGCCCAACGACCCCTTCTTCACCACGGTGGCCGGCGCCCAGGGTCCGGCATCGGGGCAGTGGTACCTGCGCGCACCCGGCGGGGAAGTGCAGTCGGCCATCAATGCGGTCACGGCGTGGGACGTCCACACCGGCAACCCCGACGTGATCGTCGCTGTGCTCGACACCGGCGTGCGCAAGAACCACCCCGACCTCGCGGGCAAGTTGCTGGCCGGCTACGACATGGTCAGCGACAGCGCGATCTCCAACGACGGCAATGGCCGCGACAGCGATCCGAGCGATCCCGGCGACTGGCTGACGCAGGCAGAAATCAATGCCAATCCCACGCTGTGGACCGACTGCACGGCCTCGGACAGTTCCTGGCACGGCACTCAGGTCAGCGGCATCGTTGCCGCGGCGACCGGCAACGCGGTGGGCATGGCCGGCACGGGCCGCCACGTGCGCATCCTGCCGGTGCGCGTGCTGGGCAAGTGCTTCGGCTACACCAGCGACATCAACGCTGCGATCCGCTGGGCCGCAGGCATCGCCGTGCCCGGCGTCCCCGCCAATCCGAACCCGGCCAAGGTGATCAATCTGAGTCTGGGTACGGGCGGCGCATGCAGTACCGAAGACGCGAGTGCGGTGGCCGACGCGATCGCGCGAGGCGCCGTGGTCGTTGCCGCGGCGGGCAACAGCGCCGGCCGCGATGCAGGGTCGCCGGCCAATTGCCCGGGCGTGATCGGCGTGGTCGGGCTGCGCCATGTCGGCACCAAGGTCGGCTTCTCCGATGTCGGCTCGTCGATCACCATCGCGGCCCCGGGGGGGAACTGCGTCAACATCGGCGTCAACGAACCGTGCCTTTATCCGATCCTGACCACGCTGGATACTGGCCGCCAGGCGCCCGCGTCATCGTCCTACAGCGACGCTTTCAACCCGAGCGTCGGCACCAGTTTCTCGTCGCCGCTGGTGGCGGGCACCGCGGCGCTGCTGTACTCGGTGAAGCCATCGCTCACGCCGGCGCAGGTGCGCACTGCGCTGACCTCGACCGCGCGACCGTTCCCGGCGAGCAGTGGGCCCGGCGACGCCGTTCCCACATGCCAGGCGCCGGGCAACTTCGACCAACTCGAGTGCTACTGCACCACAACCACGTGCGGCGCAGGCATGCTCGACGCCAATGCGGCGGTCCGCTCGGTGCTCGGTGCCGGCGCCGCGCTGCAGCCCGCGGTCAGCGCCCAGCCGGCGGCGCCCGAGGCGCAGCAGACCGTGGTCTTGTCATCGGCCGCCTCAGTGGTTCCCGCAGGCCGCAGCATCGTGTCGCGCCGCTGGGCGATCGTCGAGCCCGGCGGCATCGTGACTGCCTTCGCCGGTGCGACCGACCAGGAGACCGCGAACGTGGTGCCAACCGGCGGTGGCCGCTTCACGGTGCAGCTGACCCTGCTCGACGACCGAGGCATTGCCACCGCAACCGACTTCGCGCTCAACGTGACCGGTGCGCCGCCCCCTCCCCCCGCGACCGGTGGTGGCGGTGGCGGCGGCACGATGTCCTGGGCCTGGCTGTTCGGTCTGGCGATCGCCTCCGTCGCACTGCGCCGCCGAACGCGGTGCGGCGCGCGATGAATTGCGCGTGGCCGCGCCTCGACACACCAACTGCATGAGCGGCCGTTTGCCCAGCGCAACTGAACCGCACCGGTCACGGGGCCTACTGCGGTGCGCCACCCTGTTCGCCGTCGGGTTGGCGTTGCAACTTCCGTGGGCCCCTGCCTGGGCGTTCGATCGCGCTCGAACTGCAACACCACCGGTCCAAGGCTTGATCGTGCAGCTGCGCGACGCGCCCGAGCACGCCGCGTTCGTGCTGGACCGGGCGCAACGCCTCTCCGCGGGAACCTCCGCGCCGTCGGCACTGGCCAAGCGCGAGCAGGCGCGATGGGATCGCGCGCTGCAATCGCTGCCCGGGTTGCGGCTGGCGCGGCGCGACGCGGTCGGCGCGAGCGCGCAGCGGCTGCTGTTCGATCACTCCTTGTCGCACGACCAGGCACAGGCGCTCGCGGTGCGTCTGGCTGCGCTGCCCGAGGTCGCGTGGGCGGTGCCTGCCACGCGTGAACAACGCGCGCAGGCTGCGCCGAACCTGCCCAACGATCCATACTTTGCCGGTTTCAACCAGCAGTGGTGGTTGCAGCGGGTGCAGGGTAGCGATGGCTTGCCGCTCGATCAGCGCCTGCGTGGCGTGGCGGGTTTCGAGACCGCTTGGATCCAGCAGACCGCCGGCAGCAGCGGCGCGCGCGCCGCGGTCGCCGTGCTCGACAGTGGCGTGACGCCGCACCCCGAGCTCAGTGGCCGCCTGCTGCCGGGCTACGACATGGTGAGCGACAGCGTGTACGCCAACGACGGCGACGGGCGGGACGCCGACCCGAGCGACCCCGGCGACTGGGTCGATGCGGCCGACCGAACGAAGGACCCGGCACGCTTCGGCAGTTGCATCGACGAGCCCAGCTCCTGGCATGGCACCGCGATCGCCGGGATGCTCGGCGGCGCCACCGACAATGGCGCCGGCACGGCGGCAACGAACTGGCGCACGCCGGTGCTGCCAGTGCGCGTGGCGGGCAAGTGCGGCGCCGAGGTCGGCGACATCGTCGACGGCATGCGCTGGGCCGCAGGGCTCGACGTGTGCAAGCGCAGCGACACCGCTGGCAACTGCGTCGAGATGGCACCGCGCAATGCCAACCCGGTCAAGGTCGTGAGCATCAGCTTCGGTGGCACCGGCGACTGCGCGCCCTACCAAAGCGCGATCGACGAGCTGCGCCGGATCGGCGTCGTCATCACGGCCGCGGCGGGCAACGAATGGACTACGCCCACGCGGCCGGCCAAGTGCCCGGGCGTGGTGGGTGTCGTTGCGCTCAACCGCGACGGCTTCAAGACGAACTACTCGAATTTCGGCACCGAACTGACGGCCAGCGGCATCGCCACCGTTGGCGGCGACGACGACGATCCCACCGCGCGCTGGAGCGCGCTGGCCGACAGCGGCTTGCTCGCCATCGGCAACACAGGCAGCACGGTGCCAGCCGCCGCCGACTACTTCTTCTACTACGGCACCAGCTTTTCGACGCCCATTGCCGCCGGCGCCGTGAGCCTGATGCTCTCGGTCAACCCGGGCCTCAGCTACGACCAGATCGTGCAGGGCCTGCGCGTGTCCGCACGCCCGCATGTGAGATCGACGTTGCCCGGCGTGCAGGCCTGCAGCGCATCCAACCCCGGCCGCTGCCTGTGCACCACCGCGACCTGCGGCGCGGGCATCCTCGACGTGGTCCAGGCGCTGATCTACGCGCGCGACCCCGCGGCCTACGTCGTGCCGGCTCGTTCCGGCGAGGTGATCGACGCCGCCGATCTGCGCGTGGCTGCGGCGCTGGGTCCCGACCGACCGCCCAACAGCAGCGGCGGTGGGGCTGTCAGTGGCGGCGGCGGTGGCGGCGTCGCCGGCGGGTCCTGGCTCGCCGCCTTGGCGCTGGCGGCCCTCGCGCTGGCGCGACGCCGACGCTGACCGGCCCTCAGCGCGACGTCGGCGACGTCGCGGCGCAGGGTGCCAGGCCGGCGCTGCCCAGTGCCGGGAGGTTGGCCGCGCGCAATTGCTCGGCCACATCCGGCATGACATTCTCGAACCGCAGGCGCCACTCGGTTCCAGCGGCGCGCAGGGCGGCGACGCGGGCAGTGCGCACGCCACGTTTGGCGAACACGTCGAGCGCCGCCTGTGCAGCAGCCTGGGTGTCGTAGCGGCCGAGCGAGACTGTAAGCTGACCCTCCGGCGCCGCGGGCAGCCTCACTTCCTCGAAGCTCACCCGCAAGCGCGTCAACTCCTCGCCCTTTCGGGCCAGCGGCTCGCGCCCGGCAAAGGGGCCGAGGACGACACCGTACTGGGCAGCGACCTCGCGACTGGCACGGATCCAGCCGCGCTCGGGCAGCACCGCCGCCAGCGCCTGCTCGGCCGCATCGATCGAGCCCGACGCGAGCGGCCCCGACTCGAGGCAAACACCCTGCGGCGCTGAAGCGCTCGCGACGGGTGCCGCCGCCAAAGCAGCCTTCGCGGCCTGCAGGGCGGCCTGCGCGGCTGCCGGCGGGAGCACGCGCACCAGGTCGGGCTGGACCTGCTGCGCAAGGCGCGACGGGTCGCGGTCGTTCATGGGCGAGTAGCCCCATACGGTGCCGAGCCAGCCCTGGGTCCAGGCCCAGAACAGGAGGTTGGCCGCCGCCAGGGCCAGCACGAACCAGCGCAGCATGACCTCGGGTCGCTCAGCCCGGCGGTTCGGCCAGCCGAACGCTGACCTCTCCGCTGATGATCTCGCGCACCACACCATCGGCGCCGCGCACCCGCAATGCCCCCTGGAGCGTGACACCCTCCGCAGTGCCGCTGCACGAGGCGTCGGGCCGCGCCGCATCGGTCGCCACGACCGGGCGACCCCGCAGCAGGTCGCGCCGCGCATAGGCCAGCGCGAAGCCCGCGAAGCCCTCGCGTTCGAACTGCAGCAGCGCGCGCACCAGCGGCAGCGCCACGCGGTGCAGCGCCGCGGGCGCCTGCAGCCCGGGGATCAGCTCCTGCGCGCAGGCGTAGCCATGGGCCAACTCACGCGCCGCGCCGGCCGTCGGCAGCGGCGCAACGTTCAGGCCCACGCCGACCACGACCATGCGCCGACCGCCAACGGCCACGGTTTCGATCAGCACGCCGCCAAGCTTGCGGCCTTTGCCGTCGGCGTCGACGAGCCAGAGGTCATTCGGCCATTTCAGGGCGATGCGCGGCGCACTCACGTCGGGCTCGGGGGGCTCGAGCGTATCGGCCAGCGCCACACCCACGGCGAGCGACAGCCCCGACCAGTCGCGCGGCGCCATCGGCAGGCCGATCGAGAAGGTCAGCGAGGCGCCGGGCGCCGAATACCAGCTGCGCCCCAGGCGGCCGCGACCGAAGGTCTGGTGCTCGGCCACCAGCAGGCAGGGTTGCGTATCGTCGGAACGCCGGCCGTAGGGCCCGCCGCCGGCGTCGCGGGAGGCTGCGCCGCGCCGGCGCATCGCCTCGAGTTCGCCCGGGGTCGTGATCGGCGCGTCGTGGCGCCCGCCCCCGAGCCGCGCGCGTTCGAGCAGCAGCGTGTTCGTCGATTCGGCCGTGGCCACCACCTCGACCGAGATACCGGGCAGGTACGGCTCGAGCCGCTGCCATAGCGCCTCGGCCTCCCACTGCAGTGGCGATGGCGCGTGCAACTCGGCGTGACCCGGCAGACCGTTCATCTCTTGGGAGCCAGCATCGTGCCGCGGCAGCGCCGCGCACCGCAACGGCAGGCGTATTCGCGCTTGAGCTTGGGCGTGTAGCGCTCGTCGATCGTCAGGCCGTAGTCGTAGAACAGCTCCTCGCCGGGTGCGATCGCTCGCAAGGCCTTGATGAAGACCCTGCCGTTGTCTTCGTCGGCCTCGCAGTTCGGATTGCACGCGTGGTTGATCCAGCGCGCCGCGTTGCCGCCCACCCCGGCGTCGATCACGTGGGCATCGTCGAGGTGGAAGAAAAAGGTATGGTTCGGGTCGTCGGGGTTGCTCGGGTGGCGCCGCAGCGCCTCGGGCCAGGTGATGACCTCGCCCGTGTACTCGATGATCGTCTCGCCCTTGGCCAGCGGCCGCAGTGCGTAGACGCCCTTGCCGTGAACGCCGGAGCGGCGCACCTGGATGCGGCGCCCGCCGCCTGCAACCGTCGTGACTTGCTTGCCGTTCTTCATTCGGTACATTGAATTCATGGGCGCGCGCGCGTGCATGCGTGCGTGCGCGAGAGACGCCGGATTGTAGGCACCCCTGATTCGCCCTTAACGAACACCCCATGAGCAAGTCACTGATCATTGCCGAGAAGCCCAGCGTGGCGGCCGACATCGTGCGCGCGCTGACGCCCAGCGCGGGCAAGTTCGACAAGCACGCCGACCACTTCGAAAACGAGCGCTATGTCGTCACCTCCGCGGTGGGGCACCTGGTGGAGATCCAGGCGCCCGAGGAGTACGACGTCAAGCGCGGCAAGTGGAGCTTCGCGCACCTGCCGGTGGTGCCCCCGCACTTCGACCTGGCACCGATCGACAAGGCCAAGTCGCGCCTTTCCGCCGTGGTCAAGCAGGTCAAGCGCAAGGACGTGACCGAGCTGATCAACGCCTGCGACGCGGGACGCGAGGGCGAATTGATCTTCCGCCTGATCGTCCAATACGCCGAAGGCAAGAAGCCGCTGGGCAAGCCGGTCCGGCGCCTGTGGCTGCAGAGCATGACGCCCGCGGCGATCCGCGAGGGCTTCGAGGCGCTGCGAGGCGACCAGCAGATGCTGGGCCTGGCCGACGCCGCCCGCAGCCGCAGCGAGGCCGACTGGCTGGTGGGCATCAACGGCACGCGTGCGATGACCGCGTTCAACTCGCGCGACGGCGGCTTCTTCCTGACGACGGTGGGCCGGGTGCAGACGCCCACGCTGTCGATCGTGGTCGAGCGCGAGGAGAAGATCAGGAAACACGTCGCGCGCGACTACTGGGAGGTCAAGGGCACCTTCGTCGCCGCCGCCGGAAGCTACGAGGGCAAGTGGTTCGACCCGAAGTACAAGAAGGGTGACGACCCCGATGCGCGCGCCGATCGCCTGTGGGACGCCAAGTTGGCCGAGGCGATCCGCACGGCCTGCCTGGGCCAGCCCGCGTCGGTGGTCGACGAGGCCAAGCCGACCACGCAGGCCAGCCCGCTGCTGTACGACCTGACGACACTGCAGCGCGAGGCCAACTCGCGCTTCGGCTTCTCGGCCAAGACGACGCTGTCGCTCGCGCAGGCGCTGTACGAGAAGCACAAGGTGCTGACCTACCCGCGCACCGACAGCCGCGCGCTGCCCGAGGACTACCTCAAGGTCGCCAAGGACACGATGGCGATGCTGGCCGACGAAGACCTGCCGGGCCCCCTGCGCACGCTCTCGGCGCACGCGAAGAAGGCGGTCAAGGAGGGCTACATCAAGCCGGTCAAGCGCGTGTTCGACAACACCAAGGTGTCGGATCACTTCGCGATCATCCCCACGTTACAGCCGCCCAAGTCGCTGTCCGAGATCGAAGCCAAGCTCTACGACATGGTGGTCAAGCGCTTCATCGCGGTGTTCTACCCGAGCGCCGAGTTCATGGTGACCACGCGCGTGTCGACCGTGAAGGCCGCCGCCAGCGAGTTCAGTTTTCAGACCAACGGCAAGGTGCTCGTGAATCCGGGCTGGCTGGCCGTCTACGGCAAGGAAATCCAGGAGGACGACGCGAACCTCGTGGCCGTGGCGCCCGGCGAGAGGGTCAAGGCAGCGGACGTCGACGTGGTGGCGCAGAAGACCCGGCCGCCGGCGCGCTACACCGAGGCCACGCTGCTGTCGGCGATGGAAGGCGCGGGCAAGCTGATCGACGACGACGAACTGCGCGAGGCGATGCGCGAAAAGGGTCTGGGCACGCCGGCCACGCGAGCGCAGACGATCGAAGGCCTGATCAACGAGAAGTACATGCTGCGCGAGGGCCGCGAGCTGATACCCACCGCCAAGGCGTTCCAGCTGATGACGCTGCTTCGCGGCCTCGACATCGAGGACCTGACCAAGCCCGAACTCACCGGCAACTGGGAATACCAGCTGGCCGAGATGGAGCATGGGCGCCTGAAACGCGACGCGTTCATGGCCGAGATCGCGAAGATGGCTGAACGCATCGTGCGCAAGGCCAAGGAGTACGACCGCGACACCATTCCGGGCGACTACGCGACGCTGGCCACGCCGTGCCCGAACTGCGGCGGCACGGTCAAGGAGAACTACCGGCGCTACGCCTGCGAATCGTGCGACTTCTCGATCACCAAGATCCCAGCCGGGCGCGCGTTCGAGATCGCCGAGGTCGAGGCCTTCCTGCGCGACAAGAAGGTCGGCCCGCTCGAGGGATTCCGCTCGAAGGCCGGCTGGCCGTTCACCGCCGAGCTGCGGCTGGTGCGCGACGAGGAGATCAGCAACTGGAAACTCGAATTCGACTTCGGCGACGACACCAAGGGCAAGGCCGACGGCGAGCCGGTGGATTTCTCGGGACAGGACAGCCTTGGTGCGTGCCCCAAGTGCAAGGGCCATGTGTACGAGCACGGCGCGAGCTACGTGTGCGAGCACGCGGTCGGCGCACACGTGACCTGCGACTTCAAGAGCGGCAAGATCATCCTGCAGCAGCCGGTGCCTCGCGAGGAGATGGGAAAGCTGCTCGCGACCGGAAAGACCTCCCTGCTCGAGAACTTCGTGTCCAACAAGACGCGGCGCAAGTTCAAGGCCTACCTCAGCTACGACAAGAAAGAGGGCAAGGTGGTGTTCGAGTTCGAGCCGCGCGCGACCAAGGTGCCAGCCAAGAAGGCTGCGGCGAAGAAGAGCACAGCGTGAGACGGCCCGCGCGCCTGGCCGCTTTCGCGCCGGCCCGCGTCCCGGGGGCCCAAGAAGTGCCCTTCGAGCGCGCCCGGGCTCGTCCGGCGCGCCCGTTGGACCAGAGGCTCCCTTGACGCTGGCCGTTGCCTACAAGCTGCTCGCGGTCGCGCTCACCGTGCTCCTCGGTTATGCGGCTGGGCGCATGAGGTGGCTGGGCAGCGGTACCGACGCAAGCGACCCCGCGCGCGTGCTTTCGAACGCGGCCTTCTACATCTTCATTCCGGCGCTGCTGTTCCGCACCACCGCGCGGCTGGACTTCGCCACCCTGCCCGGGCCGCTGGTCACCGCGTACTTCGGCCCGGTGGCGCTGTGGTTGCTCGGCACCTACCTCTGGCACCGACGGCACGACGCCGGCGCCGCGCCGTCGGTGCGTGCGATCACGGTGACTTTCGGCAACACGGTGCAGCTCGGCATCCCGCTCGCGGCGGCGGTGTTCGGCGAGACCGGCCTTGCGCTGCACATCGCGCTGGTCAGCGTGCACGCGCTGATCCTGCTGTCGCTGGCCACCGCGCTGGTCGAGCGCGACCTCGCCCACGGCGCCTCCTGGCATGCCCAGCTGATCTCTACGCTGCGCAACACGGTGATCCATCCGGTGGTGCTGCCGGTGCTGGCCGGCATGGCCTGGAACCTCACCGGGCTCGGACTGCATCCGATTGCCGACGAGGTGCTCTCGCTGCTGGGATCGGCGGTCATACCGCTGTGCCTCGTGCTGATCGGCATCTCGCTGGCCTACTATGGCGTGGCCGGTCGCTGGCGCGCCGCGTTCGGCTTTTCCTTCGCCAAGCTGGTCGTGCTGCCGGCGCTGGTGCTGCTGGTGGCCCGGTGGGGCTTCGGCATCACCGGCTTGCCGCTGGCGGTGATCGTCGTGATGGCCGCGCTGCCGGTAGGCAGCAACCCGCTGATCTTCGCCCAGCGTTACCGCGTGCTCGAAGGCGAAGTCACCGCGGCGATCGTGGTCTCGACGGTGAGCTTCGTCGCGACACTGGCGCTGTGGCTGTCGCTGCTGGCGCTGCTGGCGCCGGCGCGCGCCTGATTCGACGGCCCGCCCCGCAACGCCGCCGCCCGCGAGCAAGCTGCGCCCCCGTTTCAGGGACAATCGGCGCGTGAACCGCATGCTCGACCTCGACGCCTACATGGCCCACCTGGGCGCCGCCGCTCGCGCGGCTTCGCGCGTGCTGGCCGCCGCACCGACCGAGGCCAGGAACAGCGTCTTGCGCGCACTGTCGTCGCGCCTGCGCGTGAACCGCGCCGCGATCGAGGCCGCGAACGCCCAGGACGTGGCCGCGGCAACGCAGGCCGGCCTCGCAGCGCCGATGGTCGACCGCCTGAAGGTCACGCCGGAGATTCTGGCAACGCTGTGCGAAGGATGCGAGCAGATCGCCGCGATGGCCGACCCGATCGGCGTGATGATCGACGTCCAGCGCCGGCCGAGCGGCATCGCCGTGGGGCGCATGCGGGTGCCGCTAGGCGTGTTCGGCATGGTCTACGAGAGCCGCCCCAACGTGACGATCGAAGCCGCGTCGCTCGCGATCAAGAGCGGCAACGCGGCCATCCTGCGCGGCGGCTCGGAGGCGATGCACTCGAATCTTGCGTTCGCGCGCGAGGTGCAGGCCGCACTGGTCGAGGCCGGCCTGCCGGCCGAAGGCGTGCAGCTGGTCGAGACGACCGACCGCGCCGCGGTGGGCCGCCTGATCACGATGCCCGAGCACGTGGACGTGATCATCCCGCGCGGCGGCAAGGGCCTGATCGAGCGCATCTCGCGCGAGGCGCGCGTGCCGGTGATCAAGCACCTGGATGGCAACTGCCATGTGTACGTCGACGCCGAGGTCGATCTCGAGATGGCCGTTCGTGTAACCGACAACGCGAAGACGCAGAAGCTCAGCCCGTGCAATGCCGCCGAGTCGCTGCTCGTGCACGTCGCGCAGGCGCCGTCGTTCCTGCCCCGCATCGGCGCGGTCTTCGCCGCCAAGGGCATCGAGATGCGGTGCTGCCCTCGCAGCAAACCGGTGCTCGCTGCGGTGCGCACGGCCCATGTCGTCGACGCGACGGAGACCGACTGGGGCGAGGAGTATCTGGCCCCCGTCATCAGCATCAAGGTCGTCGATTCGCTCGACGAGGCGATGGCGCACATCGACCGCTACGGATCGCATCACACCGACGCGATCCTGACTTCGAATCATGCCAATGCGATGCGCTTCCTGCGCGAGGTCGATTCGGCCAGCGTGATGGTCAACGCGAGCACGCGCTTCGCCGATGGCTTCGAGTACGGTCTGGGCGCCGAGATCGGCATCTCCACCGACAAGTTCCACGCGCGCGGGCCGGTCGGGCTCGAGGGCCTGACGAGCCTCAAGTGGATCGTGCTCGGCCAGGGCGAGACCAGGAGCTGATGCGTTGAACGTCGGCATCCTCGTCTTCACGGCCGTCGAGGAGCTGGGCTTTGTCGGCCCCTGGGAGATGCTCGGCATGTGGGGCGCGGTGACATCCAGGCGTCCGCCGATCCTGGTGGCGCAGGCCGTGCAGCCGGTGCGCTGCGCCAAGGGCCTGACCGTGCTGCCGGACCACGGCTTCGACGATTGCCCACCGCTCGACGTGCTCGTCGTGCCAGGTGGCCAGGGCACGCGGCGAGCGGTCGACAACCCGGTCCTGATCGACTTCATCGCTCAGCGTGCGGCAGCGGCAAGACACGTGCTGTCGGTTTGCACCGGCGCCTTCCTGCTGCACAAGGCGGGACTGCTCGCAGGACGCAGCGCGACCACGCACTGGGCGTCGCTCGATCGCCTGCGCGAACTGGGCGATGTCAGGGTGCTCGAGCAGCGCTATGTGGTCGACGGCCCGATCTGGACTTCCGCCGGCGTGTCGGCTGGCATCGACATGACGCTGGAGTTCATCTCGCGGGTCGACAGCCCGGCCGTCGCGGGCAAGGTGCAGCTGGTTGCGGAGTACTACCCCGAGGACCACCGGTACGGCGGCGGCATCGCGCACCGCGAGGCGCCGGACTACGTGCAGGTGGTGCCGCGGCACCGATGAGCACGCCTGCGACGCCCGACGGGCGCCGTGCGATCGTGCTTTTCTCCGGCGGGCAGGATTCCGCCACCTGCCTGGCCTGGGCGCTGCAGCGTTTTTCCGCCGTGGAGACGGTGGCGTTCGACTATGGCCAGCGCCATCGAATCGAACTCGACTGCCGGCTGCACTTCAGGCGCGACCTGCAGTCGCACTTCGCGGACTGGGGCGAGCGGCTGGGCGACGACCACCTGATCGACCTCGGACTGCTCCGTGCGCTCGGCGACAGTGCGCTGACCAGCGAGCGAGCGATCCGGATGCGCGCCGATGGTCTGCCCAACACGTTCGTGCCCGGTCGCAACCTGCTGTTCTTCGTCGCGGCCGCGGCGCTCGCCTATCGGCGCGGCGCGTCGGTGCTGGTGGGCGGCATGTGCGAGACCGACTACTCGGGTTACCCCGACTGCCGTGACAACACGCTCAAGGCCTTGCAGGTGGCGATCTCCCTCGGCCTGGCCGCACCGATGACGATCGAGACGCCGCTGATGTTCGTCGACAAGGCCGCTACCTGGGCGCTGGCCCACGAGCTGGGCGGTGACGCGCTGGTCGAGTTGCTCGTCGAGCACACGCACACCTGCTACCTGGGCGACCGCGGGCAGCGCCACGCCTGGGGCTACGGCTGCGGCGACTGCCCCGCTTGTGGGCTGCGCGCGCGTGGCCATGCCCGCTGGCTCGCATCAGGCAAGGACTGACCACGGCTGCAGGTGGACGGCACCCAGCTCACGTGGCTGATCGGCGCGCTGGTGCTTGCGCTGTGGGTCGTCGGCGCCTACAACCGTCTGGTCGGTAGCGCACGATATGGCCTGCGTTGACGCGCTGGCCTCGCTGCAGGCGGCTGCCGCCGCCGACCCGGGACTGCAAGCCGACGCCGACATCGCGGTGACGCTGGCCGAGCTGGGCGGCGCGGGAGACCGTCTGGCCGCCGCGCGCCAATGGTTCAACGATGCCGGACAGACCTACGACCAGGCGATCGCGCAGTTTCCGACCCGGCTGCTCGTGCGGTGGTTCGGCTTCCAGCGTGCCGGGCGCTACTGAAGACGCTCCAGGCGCGACGCCGCCTCGCGCCCGAAGCCACCCCCGGGTTGCCGGGTTGGTCTGTCGTGTGCCTTCATGGTGCAATCGCGAACACGATGTCGCTGTCGCACTCGACCCTGCCCCGCTCAGTCAATCTGGTCCATGTGCGCGCACCGCGCGATCTCGAGCGTGTCGACCCGGCGCTGCGCGAATCGCTGCCGCGCCTGGCTGCCCTGGACGACCCGACGGCAATCGGGGCTGCGGTGCTGGCCCTGCTGGTCACCGCGGACAGCCCGAGCGAACGCGAGGCCTGGGATGATGTCGCCCGCGACCTCGCATTGGCCGGGCGGCTGTTCGGCGATCTGGCCGCGCTGCCGCGACCCCGGCGCCTGCCCTGGTTCGAGCACCTCGCGCGCCGTCTGGCGCCCGAGCCTGTCCCCGTGCGCCATGCCGTGATCGATTGCGCACGCCGCATCATGACCGCCGACGGCGTGGTGTCGCCGCTGGACCAGCTGCGCTGGGTGGCGTTGCGCCACCTGATGGCGGGCAGCGCGGTGGCCCCGCCGGCGGCGGCACACACCGACCTCGAGACGATGGACGATGCGATCGCGCACCAGGTCTGCGCGTACTCGGCGTTCCTGTCGCAACTCGTGCCGGCCCCCGAGGTCACGCTGGAACTGGCCGAGTTCCAATCGGTGACCCAGAGCTGGTACGACAGCGTGACGGCGCCCTGGCAAGGGCGACTCGCGCTGCCCGTGCGCGAAGTGCAGGACATCGACGCGGCGCTGCGTGCCCTGCGCGTGCTGCAGGGCATGCCGTGGCTGCTGCGCCCGGTGCTGGTACGCACCTGGTTCGACGCCGCGCGTGTGCTGACCGACGGGCCTGCACTGCATGCCGACGCGGCCGACGCCTTGCGCCTGAGCTGCGTGCTGCTGGATTCCCCGGTGCCTCCGGAGCTGGGCCGCCAGTACATTGAGGTCGACGCGGCGCGGCAATAGCGCTTCACCGCGCCCCAACGACCAGGAGGACACGCGATGCGCACTCGATCACTGCGGCCGATGTGGGTCGCTCTGTGCCTGACCACGACCTGCGTGCCGGCGCTCGCCCAGGACGCCCGCACCCTGCAGCAGCACGCGCTGGCTGCCAACTGCGCCAATTGCCATGGCACCGGCGGCCGTGCGGTCGACGGCGCCACCGTGCCAGGGCTGGCCGGCATGCCGGCGGTCTACATCATCGAACAGATGAAAGCCTTCAAGGCCGGTGGCCGGCCCGCGACGGTGATGCACCAGCTGGCCAAGGGCTTCAATGACACGCAGATCGAGACGATTGCCGCCTATTTCGCGGCTCAGAAGAAATGAGAGGCGCGACCATGACTGCAATGCAACGGCGCGAATGGCTGCTCGGCGCGGGCGCGCTCGGGCTGACGGCACTCTCGGGTTGCGCGAGCACGGCAGGCGGCATGGTGCCGGCGCGCACGCGCGTGCTGGTGGTCGGCGGCGGTTATGCCGGCGCCACGGCGGCCAAGTACGTGCGGCTGTTCTCCGACCAGAAGGTCGAGGTCGTGCTGGTCGAGCCGAACGACGCGTTCGTCTCGTGCCCGATCAGCAACCTCGTGATCGGCGGCCACAAGACGATCGCCGACATCACGACGCGCTATGACGGCCTGGCGCGCAACCATGGCGTGCGCGTCGTCAAGGACATGGTCGCCTCGATCGACCCGGCAAAGAAGGTCGCGGTGCTCGCGTCGGGCCCAACGATCGCCTACGACAAGCTGATCCTGTCGCCCGGGATCGACCTGATGTTCGACAGCGTGGCCGGATTGCGTGCCGCGCAGGCCGACGGCCGCATCCTGCAAGCCTGGAAGGCCGGGCCCGAAACGGTGGCCCTGCGGCGCCAGCTCGAGGCCATGCCCGACGGCGGCACCTATGCGATCGCGATCCCCGAAGCGCCTTACCGCTGCCCGCCGGGGCCGTACGAGCGCGCCTGCCAGGTGGCGAGCTACTTCAAGGCCGCCAAGCCGCGCAGCAAGGTGCTGATCCTCGACGCCAATGCGGACGTCACGAGCAAGGGGCCGCTGTTCAAGAAAGTGTGGGCCGAGCAGTACCCGGGCATGGTCGAGTACCGCGGCCAGCACAAGGCGGCGTCGGTCGATGCACGCACCAGCACGGTCAAGTTCGAGGTCCACGACGATGTCCGGGCCGACGTGCTCAACGTGCTGCCGCCGATGCGCGCCGGCGCGATCGCGGTCCAGACCGGGCTGGCCAACTCGAACGCGCGCTGGTGCAACGTGAATTACCTGAATTTCGAGAGCACCGCAGCCAAGGACATCCATGTGCTGGGCGACTCGATCCAGGTCGCTCCGGCCATGCCCAAGAGCGGCCACATGGCCAATGGACAGGGCAAGGTCGCGGCGGCGGCCGTCGTGGCCGAGCTCGCGGGTTGGGAGGTCAATCCCGCGCCGATGCTGACCAACACGTGCTACAGCTTCGTCGACGGCAAGAACGTGATCCACGTGGCCAGCGTGCACGAGTACGTGGCCGCCGAGAAGACGTTCAAGGCCGTCGCCGGCTCGGGCGGCGTGTCCGCCGGCCCGACGGAAGTCGAGGGCAACTACGCCTGGAACTGGGCGCGCACCATCTGGGCGGACACTTTGAGCTGACGAGGCCAGCGACCGCCGCGGAGTTGTCTTTGCCGGGCCGCTGGCGGTGCCCCCTCGAGGGGGGTGAGCGTGTACGAGGGGGCCTGCCTGCGCAGGCCCGAACGCCTCGCGAACCGCCTGAGCTCCGCGACGGTGCGGACCGGCGAGGCCGTTTCCAGGGTGGGCCTGCTACTGGCCCATGATGGACGCGGTGGCGACCAGCTCCTCGAACAGTGCCAGCGAGACCTTGCCGCTGACCGAGTAAGGATCGAGCTTGGCGCACTCCGAGTACTTCAGCAGCAGCGCCGGGTTCAGGCGCGACATGTTCACCTGGCCCATAGACCAGCCCGCGAAACGGCGCTCCTCGATCTCGTCGTAGCTGAGCAGCACGACGTCGGCATGGCGGCTGTCGGCGGCGATACGGTTGTAGAGCTTGCTCACCGCATTGCGCCCGCCCTCGAGAACCTGGATGAAGATGCCTTCGGAGAAGCACAACGCGCCGGTCACGCCGCTCCTGGCGTTGTTGGCCTTGCTCTTCTTGAGAATCGCGATCAGCTCTTCCTGATCGACCGCAGGCACGGCGCGGCTGGTGTACATGAGGCGCACGAGCATGGTTGTGTCCTTGTTCAGGATTGCTTCTTCGACAGCAGCGAGAGGAATTCGCGCCGCAGGTTGGGATCCTTGAGGAACGCGCCGCGCATGACCGAGTTGGTCATTGCGCTGTCGTCGTCCTTGACGCCGCGCCAGTGCATGCAGAAGTGGTCGGCCTCCATCACGATGGCCAGCCCGTCGGGCTTGACGCGCTCCTGCAGCTCGTCGGCCAGCATGATCACCGCCTCTTCCTGGATCTGCGGCCGGCTCATGATCCAGTCGCAGATGCGCGCGTACTTCGACAGGCCAATCAGGTTCGAGAACTCATTGGGCATGATGCCGATCCACACCTTGCCCAGGATCGGGCACAGGTGGTGCGAGCAGGCGCTGCGCACCTTGACCGGGCCCACGATCATCAGCTCGTTCAGGCGCGAGAAGTTGGGGAATTCGGTGACCGACGGCGCAGCGCGGTAGCGCCCAGCAAACACCTCGTCGATGAACATCTTGGCCACGCGCTTGGCGGTGTCGTTCGTGTTGTGGTCGCTCTCGGTGTCGATCACCAGCGCCTCGAGCACACCCTGCATCTGCGCCTGCACCTCGGCCTTGAGTTCATCCAGTTCGCCCGCGCGGACGAATGCCGAGATGTTGTCGTTGGCGTGATAGCGGCAGTCCGATCCGACCAGGCGGTAACGGATGCGCTGCGACGCGGGCAGCTTGCCCAGGTCTTCTTCGCTTCGAAAGATCGGCGCTTTGGCTTCGGGCATCGCGGACTCCTGGCGGCTCGGAACTCGGGGCGGGCGCGCATTGTGCCGGTTTGTGCGCGGCGCTGCTGCCGGGCTGCGTAGACTCGCCGCGTGAGCGAACGCGCCGCGCCCATCGCCCTGTCACACCTGCTGCACCATACCGCCGAGGTCGTGCTTGCGGTGCAGGCGGGCCGCTCGCTGACCGACGTGCTGGCCAGCCTTCCCGCGCAAGCGCGTCCCGGCGTGCAAGCGCTCGCCTTCGAATCGCTGCGACGCCTGGGAGGAGCCCGCGCAGTGCGCGCGGCCATGGCCAGCAGGCCGCCGCCGCGAGAGGTCGACGCGCTGCTCGTCACGGCATTGGCACTGCTCTGGCCGCCCGCGCCGGGGCAGCGCGCGATGTACCCAGAGCACACGCTCGTCGACCAAGCGGTGCAGGCGGCGCACCGCCGGACGCCGGCGGCGGCGGGCTTCGTCAATGCGCTGCTGCGCCGCTTCGTGCGTGAGCGCGACGCGCTGGTCGCGGCGGCCGAGCGAACCCCCGAGGGCGCATTCAATCACCCGCTGTGGTGGATCGAGCGCCTCAAGCGCGAATGGCCGGCCCAGTGGCAGGCGCTGCTGCGCCAGGCCAATGAGCGTCCGCCGATGACGCTGCGCGTGAACGCACGCCGCGGCACGGCCCAGACCTACGTGACGCGGCTCGCTGCGAAAGGCATGGCCAGTCGTGTGCTCGGCTCCCACGCAGTGCTGCTCGAAGAGCCCTGCCCCGTCGCCGAGTTGCCGGGCTTCGCGGAAGGCGAGGTCTCGGTGCAGGACGCCGCGGCGCAACGGGCAGCACCGCTGTTGATCGGCGACGGCCTGTTGCCGCCCCGGGCGCGCGTGCTCGACGCCTGCGCGGCGCCGGGTGGCAAGACGGCCCAACTGCTTGAACTCGCCGATCTGGACCTGCTGGCGCTGGACGCCGATGCACTGCGCCTCGCGCGTGTCCAGGACACTCTCATCCGGCTGGGCTTGTCGGCAAGCCTGCGAGCGGCCGACGCTCGCCGCCCCGCCGACTGGTGGGACGGGCGGCCGTTCGACGCGATCCTGCTGGACGCACCGTGCACTGCCTCGGGCATCGTGCGCCGCCACCCTGACATCCGCTGGCTGCGGCGACCCGCCGATATCGAGGCCCTGGCGCGCACCCAGGCCGAACTGCTCGACGCACTGTGGCCGCTGTTGGTCCCCGGCGGGCGGCTCCTGTATGCGACCTGTTCGATCTTCCAGGCCGAGGGGCAACGCCAGATCGACGCTTTTTTGCAACGCATGCCCCCCGGCAGTGCCGCACTCGACCCCGCCTCGCCGGGGCACCTGCTGCCCCTGCCGGACAATGGTCCGGCAGGGGCCCTGACGCCTTCGGCCGACGGTTTCTTCTACGCCCTGCTGCACAAGAACACGCCTCGCTGAGTCCAGCCATGCCCCCCGTCACTGCGGCGCGCCAGACCAACAGGCCCCGCAGCAGCGGGGGCTGGCGTCGGCTCGCCCTGGCCGCGGTCCTGGTGCTGCTGGCCCCTCACGCGCCGCCGGCGCAGGCGCAGGGTGTGGAGGTGCTCGATCTGAGTGCGACCCGGGACACCGAAATGGTGACCCTGGACTACCAGTTGCGCCTGACGCTGCCGCGAGCGGTCCAGGAGGCGGCTCTGCGCGGCGTGCCAATCTACTTCAGAGCCATTGCCACGCTCTGGAAGCCGCGCTGGTACTGGCGTGATGAGCGGGTGGCGCGGGTGCGGCGCGAATGGCGCCTGGCCTACCAGCCACTCACCAGCACATGGCGCGTAAGCCAGGGAGGTCTTGGCCAGAGCCATGCCACCCTGGCCGAGGCCGTGGCCACGATGGCCAACATCAGCGGCTGGCACATCGCCGACGCAGCCCAGGTCGAAGAGGACAGTCGCCACTACGTGGAGTTCAATTGGGAGCTGGACACCTCGCAGCTGCCGCGCCCCCTTCAGATCGGCCTGACCGGTGTCGGCGGCAGCGACTGGGCGTTGGGCGTCGAGCGGACGGTGCGTCTGGCGGACGCTGCCCCTGAGGGGAAATGAGCCCCCCAGTCGCTTCGCTCCTGCCCCCGAGGGGCGTCGTCCGCCTTGGGACGGCCCGGCGGCGGACCTTGAGCCCCCCAGTCGCTTCGCTCCTGCCCCCGAGGGGCGTCGTCCACCTTGGGACGGCCCGGCGGCGGACATGACCAAGTCCGCGCGCTGGGGCTGGCTGGTGACGCTCATTGCGTTCACCGGGGTCGCGCTCGTGCTGCTGTTCGTGCTCTCGCTCACCGGAGAGAGCGGCAGCTTCGTCGAACGCCACATCACATGGCTGTTCTGGCTCAACCTGACGGTGGCGGGGTTGCTGGCATTGGTGGTGCTGCTGGCCACCGCACGGCTCGCGGTGCGCAGGCGCCAGGGCAAGTTCGGCACCCTGCTGCTGATCAAGCTGGCCGGCATCTTCGCGCTTGTCGGTGTGCTGCCCGGCGTGCTGATCTACGGGGTGTCCGTGCAGTTCGTGTCGCGCAGCATCGAGGTCTGGTTCGATGCCCGTGTCCAGGGTGCGCTGGATGCGGGCATCGACCTGGGCCGCGGCACGCTCGACGCGCTGGTGGCCGATCTGGGAGCCAAGACGCGCGTGGCCGCCGAACGTCTGGCCGAGACGCGTGGCCAGCCTGCGCCGCTTGCGCTCGAGCGGCTGCGCGAGCAACTCGGCGCCCAGGATGTGGCTTTGGTGGGGGCGGGGGGGCAGGTCATCGTCACCGCCAGTGGTGATGCCGCGGCAATCGCACCGGACCGGCCCAGCGCGACGATGCTCAGGCAGGCCCGCAACCAGCGTGTGGTCAGCCAGATCGAGGGCCTCGATGAGGAATCGTCCATGCTGGCGGTGCAGCGTGCACGAGTGCGCGCGCTCGCACGCCTGCCGGCGAATGACCTGACTCTGGGCAGCGAAGAGCGGTTCCTGCTCGTGGTGCAGCCGATCCCGCGCGCCGTGGCGGCCAATGCGCTGGCTGTACAGGGCGCCTACCGCGAGTACCAGCAGCGTGCGCTCGCGCGCGATGGCTTGCGCCGCATGTACCTGGGTACGCTGACGCTGGCGCTGATCCTGGCGGTGTTCGGCGCCGTGCTGCTGGCCGCGGTGCTGGGGACCCAGCTCGCCCGGCCCTTGCTGCTGCTGGCCGAGGGCGTCCGGCAGGTGGCCGCGGGGGACCTCGGCGCCAAACCGGTCTCGACCGCGCGCGACGAGATCGGCGGCTTGACGCGCAGCTTCGCCGACATGACCGAGCAGCTCGGCCATGCGCGCGAGGAGGTGCAGCGCGGGGTGATGCAGTTGGAGAGCGCGCGCACTCACCTGCAGACGATCCTCGACAGCCTGACCGCGGGCGTGATCGTGTTCGACGCCGAGCGCCGCATCGAGACGGTCAATCCCGGAGCGACCCGTATTCTCAAGCTGCCGCTGTCGGCCTACCGCGGCCGCACGCTCGGCGAGGTGCCTGGCCTGCAGGACTTTGCCCAGGCGGTGTGGCAGCGATTCGAACTGCACGGCGCGAGCCCCGAGGCCGGCGAGCGCGACCACTGGCAGGAGGCGTTCGAATTCGCAGCGCCCGGCAACGCCACACCCACGTCCAGCGTCTCGCGCGCCAACGACGCCAGCACGCTCAGCCTGCTGCTGCGCGGGGCGACGTTGCCGGACGACGCGCGACTGCTGGTGTTCGACGACATCTCGGAGGTCGTCTCTGCGCAGCGCCAGGCCGCGTGGAGCGAAGTGGCGCGGCGCCTGGCGCACGAGATCAAGAATCCGCTGACGCCGATCCAGCTCTCGGCCGAGCGGCTGCTGCACAAGCTCGGGACCAAGCTCGGCAGCGACGATGCCGGGCTGCTGCAGCGCTCGGTGGCGACCATCGTGTCGCAGGTCGACGCGATGAAGACCCTGGTCAACGAGTTCCGCGACTATGCCCGCTTGCCTGCAGCGAAGCTCGCCCCGCTGGACCTGAACGCGCTGGTGGCCGAAGTGCTGACCTTGTACGGTGAGGCCACCGATCGCGGCTACCTTGCCGCGCAGTGTGCCCCGGCGCTGCCGCGGATCCAGGGTGACGCGACGCAGTTGCGCCAGGTCGTGCACAACCTGGTGCAGAACGGCCTGGACGCGGTGGCCGAACAGGCGGACGGCCGCGTGGTCGTGCGCACCGAGGCGCTCCGTGGCGAGCAAGGCAGCGTGCGCGCGGTGCGCCTGTCGGTGCAGGACAACGGACCCGGCTTCTCCGACAAGGTGCTCAAACGCGCCTTCGAACCCTACGTGACGACCAAGGCCAAGGGCACGGGGCTCGGTTTGGCGGTGGTGAAGAAGATCGCCGACGAACACGGCGCGCGCATCCGCCTGGGCAACCTTGCGGACGACACAGCCGACGACGGTGCCGCCCCGATGGCACGGGGCGCGGCGCCCGCGCGTGGCGCACGGGTGTCGCTATCATTCGCGCTCCTTGCCGACGCGCCGACGACACCGCATCCCGAATCCCGATCCCACGCCTGACAGCCAGCGCGGGACGCACGAGCACCCATGGCCACCATCCTCGTAGTCGACGACGAAGTCGGCATCCGCGCGCTGTTGTCGGAGATCCTGACCGACGAAGGCCACCTGGTCGAACTGGCCGAGAACGCCGCCCAGGCCCGTGCAGTGCGCGAGCGCTCGCGTCCCGATCTGGTGCTGCTCGACATCTGGATGCCCGATGTGGATGGCATCAGCCTGCTCAAGGAATGGGGTGGTCTCGGACAGCTGTCGATGCCGGTGATCATGATGAGCGGCCACGGCACGATCGACACCGCGGTGGAGGCGACCAAGTTCGGCGCCAGTGCGTTCCTCGAAAAGCCGATCACGCTGCAGAAGCTGCTGCGCGCGGTCGACCAGGCGCTGGTTAAGCCGACGCCGGCCGCCGCGCAGCGCGGCATGGCGGGCACAGGCCCGGTGTCACTGGTCGCAGCACCGACCCCGATCCATGCGCTCGGACCGGCGCGCAGCGGGGAGTACAGCTACGCCGGCGCCGTCGAGTCGATGTCTGGTTCGCCGGGGCCCGTGGCACCCGTGCCTACCGGCCCGCAGAGCCACCAGAGCTTCGATCTCGACCGCCCGCTGCGCGAAGCGCGCGACGCATTCGAGAAGAGCTATTTCGAGTTCCACCTTGCCAAGGAGAACGGCTCGATGACGCGTGTGGCCGAGAAGACCGGCCTGGAACGAACGCACCTCTACCGCAAGTTGAAGCAGCTCGGCGTAGACCTTACGCGCAACAAGCGCGGCGGCTGAGGACGCCCGGAACCCGGCCCGTATAATTCGCGGCTCCTCAGGCCAAGTAGCTCAGTTGGTAGAGCAGCGGATTGAAAATCCGCGTGTCGGTGGTTCGATTCCGCCCTTGGCCACCAAGTTACTGTTCCAAGGGAATCCAAAGGCGTCCCGGGAAGTGCCAGAAGCCTTAGAGAATCAACGCTCTAGGGCTTTTTTCATGTCCCGCCAAGTTCCTGCAGGTCGCTTGAAATCCGGCCGGTCGTGCAGCAACTTGGGCAGTAACTCGGCTGCGGATGCTGCGAAAAGCAGCAGTTACTGCAATGGCCCGTCACCTCATCCCTTCCGACGCCACCATCAAGGCCGTGCGGCCAGGTGATCCGCGCAAGCGACTCAACGACGGTGACGGGCTCTACCTGCTGCTGTTTGTGAAGGGCGGCGCGCACGCCTGGCGCTTCGACTACAGCTATCACGGACGGCGCAAGACGATCTCGCTTGGAACGTATCCCGACACCTCGCTCGCGTTGGCGCGACGCAAGGCGGACCAGGCGCGGCATCTCGTGGCGGAGGACATCGACCCGAGCCAGAAGCGCAAGGCAGAGAAGGAGTCCTGGGCGCAGGAGCGGATCGCAGACGAGCGTGAAGCGCAGGGCTTGCCGCCGATCGATTCGTTCGAAGCCGTCGCGCGCGAGTGGTACGCGGTCAAGAAGGACGGCTGGTCGCCGAGCTATGGCGAGAGGATCATCGCGCGGCTCGAGAACGACGTCTTCCCATACATCGGCAAGGTGCCGGTTGCCGAGGTCACCCCGCCTCAGCTGCTGGAGGTAATGCGCCGGATCGAGGCCCGAGGAGTGCTCGAAACCGCACACCGGGCGTTGCAGGACTGCAGCCAGGCACTGCGCTACGCGGTCGCGACCGGTAAGGCGCCGAGCAATCCGGCGCGTGACCTGAAGGGCGCACTGCGGCGGCCGATGGCCAAGCACTTCCCCGCCATCACCGAGCCCAAACGTCTGGGCGAGCTGCTGCGCGCGATCGACAGCTATGCGGCGACACCCGTGGTGCGTGCCGCGTTGAAGCTGGCACCGATGGTCCTTCTGCGACCTGGTGAACTGCGCTTCGCAGAGTGGCCAGAGATCGACCTCGACGCGGCGATGTGGACTGTGCCGGCAATCCGCATGAAGCCCGAGCTGCGGCAGAAGCTCCATGGCGCGCCGCACCTGGTGCCGCTGCCTCGTCAGGCAGTGGAGGTGCTGCGCGAGCTGCATCCGCTCACCGGCCACGCGAAGATGGTGTTCCGCGGCGAGCGGCATCACGACCGTGCTATGAGCGGGAACACGATCAACGCCGCGCTGCGGGCGATGGGCTTCTCGGCCGACGAGGTAACCGGCCACGGGTTCCGGGCGACGGCCCGGACGATGCTGCAGGAGCACTTGGGCTTCGACCCGGACGTCATCGAGGCGCAACTCGCACACGCCGTGCGCGACAACCTCGGCCGCGCCTACAACCGCACCGAGTTCATCGAGCAGCGGCGCAAGATGCTGCAGGCGTGGGCGGACTATCTGGACAAGCTTCGGCTCGGTGCGCCGGTGGTCCGCTTGAGCCGCAAGCCATAGCGACAGATTTCTGTCGAAATCGTGCGGCTCAGGACGTGTCGTGAGCGACTTGATTTTC
>Ga0224510_10000705_pt1 | contig 24369 bp, 18 predicted proteins | sample SF_May12_sed_USG_FD_170161 | JGI IMG/M metagenome (GOLD analysis project Ga0224510, IMG submission 170161) | Sediment microbial communities from San Francisco Bay, California, United States - SF_May12_sed_USGS_4_1 | ecosystem: Environmental > Aquatic > Marine > Sediment | place: USA: California... | reverse complement strand
TCCAAGCGCCTCCAACAGCGATGGATTGGTGCCGCCAACAGAGTGCCCATGTAAGTAGGCCCGACAATGCCATCTCAATGTTTGCAGTTTCTCCGCCTCATACAGAGTACCCATGAATCGCACGAGAGTGCTTTCGTATTGCAGCAATTGGCTGACGTACTCCGTTCCGCTGTCCTTGTCACCGAACAACAGCAGCGGACTTGACGTCCTTGACTTCGTAAACCCTTTGACGATTTCTAAAACATGATTCTCCGGCTCCAGCCGACAGACTACGAGATAATAAGCACCTGAATTCACGTCGAATGCATTCAGGCATTGTTCGGGCGGCGCAACCTGCAGCAATTCAGCGCCGTACGGTATGACCACGCATTGTGGCGTGCGTGCGTAACGCTCCTGAAGATGGCTGCGAATCCCTTCCGCGTCAGCAACTATGACGTTTGCAGTCCGCATGGCGGCAGACTCGCAAATTTTCAGCCAGAACTTTGCCAGCCAGTTCCATTTCGACCTTGCCCATTCGATCCCATCCATATTGATCCAGACGTCATTGCCCCATAGGCGCGGCAGAAAACAAAATGGGCTTGCCCCGTATCCAAGCATATACACGACATCGTGTGTATTTCGCGCGCGCCACAAGCAACGCAAATCGAAAATCACCGTAGTCAAAGCGCCGAGTGAAACGCACGGTACGTGAACAAGACTTACACCTTTGTATGTGCGCGCGGCATTGGGCTCCGTCAACTCACAATAAACGGTTACGTCCACTCCACTGCCTGCCAGGCGAATGGCCAACTGCTCTGCGAAGGTCTCGAATCCGCCGTAACGGGCGGGAATTCCTCGCGAACCGAGAATCCCGATGGACTTAGCGGCCATACCAGAAAGCGTCGCCGGATTCCGCTGCGATCTTCCGAACACGCGGCCACTCCTTACGCTGCACGGCATTCCACGTTGTTGCAATCATTCCCGAGTTTTGCGGAAATTGGCCAGCCATATAAGAGCTAAACGCTCGTATGGCATCCGAGTCATCCCAAGTTGCCCCAAAAACCGATATTCCAGTTCGCCCGAGATTTTTGACGCTCGGGTATTGTGGTCCACGGTCGAAATATCGCCAATCCACGACGATGATGTCCGTTGGAAGTTTCTCAACAATCGACGCATAGGCCGATCGCTCCGACCAGCTGCGTTGAAAAATCTCATGGACAAACTGTTTGCCCAAAAGCATATCGCCCCACATCATTACTTTTCGCCCTTTGTTCGTGATGATACGATACAGCTGCAAGGTATCATGCAGAAACAGCTCTGCAGGCAAGGGACCTTCGCCCTTCTCAAGCCACTTTCTTTTTGCGGCCTTGCCAAACCCCTTGACTTCATCATGTCCAATGTGGACATACGTCGGGTTTATCGCATCTAAAAGTTCGTTCAAATACACTGCCACGCGGTCGTAAACGGCCGCATTTCCCGGGTCGTATGTCACTTTGTTGAACATCCACTCCGGGTGCTTGTTCTGCAAGAATTTTTCCTGGTGCGTGAGCAATTTGATTTCCGGAATTACATCCAGTCCATTTTCTTTGGCTAGATGCACCAGTTGGATGAACTCAGCTTTTGACAGTGCATCCTTGCGCAGATCGCCAGGGAATGTGTCAAATGCAACTGCATCGGCAACCTGAACGATCAGTGTGTTGAACCTGGCCCGACGCGCTAAGCGAATCAATTCGACAAAATCAACATAGCTTACATTGCGCATTACGAAATGCAGCCCCCTCGTATGGATCGCAGGATATTCAACCGTACTGGTGTCGGAAATCGAATTGGATTCGACCAGTTGCTGAAGTCGGCTCAAGCCAAAAAGCAATCCTTGTGCACTCGAAGAAAAGACTGTCACGGCGCTACCAGATATTTGCAACTGGAACGCTTGCCCAGATGCCGCCAGAGCCTCCTTTGCCTCGTCCGACAAATTCGGACTATCGAGACCCTGCCATATCTCTGCTTTTACTGTACATACTGCGGAGCTATTTAAAATTGATGACTGAATATCAATCAGCGCTGACCTATAAGTCATAGTCAACTGCGTCGCTAATTCGAAGTTCGGCGCGTCGCAACGCGGCATTTCTCCGTGAACGACCTGAGCGCCGGCACTGAAGTAAGCAAGGAAGAACACTGTTATGCACATCCGACTGCGCTGACCGACATAGCGAAGCATTCAGGAACCCAGTCTATTGAGCTTGGGCAGTCGAATACGGCGGCCAAGCGATTGAATCAGATCGAATCTTCGTCGCAAGTTCATTGCGAATGCAAGGATTAGTTGAAAGGGTAATGACAGGTACTTGTAGGCATGCATCAACGGCGTTGACTTGACTGCAGACGGCTCGTAATCGAACTCCCGCATTTTGCCTCCACAGATGTTTTCGCAGATCCGCAGGTCTGTGTTCGAAGTCCTATCCCCGCGCCAGGCGGCAACGCGATCTGTCCTGACGCCTGTGCCGTTTGCAACGTTTTTCGACGAAGACGAGCCGACCTGCGGGACTTGAAGTTGCTGCGGCTCATATTGCAGGCCCAGCCAGGCCATGACATCGAACAGCACGGCCTCAGGATTACAGATCAGATCCTCGTAGCGAATCACTCTGCATCTCATGTGCCCTCGATGCATCAGGATGCTCTCGGTCGTGGCATTCCAAACCTTACTGGTTGTCACTGGATGGTAATTTGCCCAGGCACGGATAGTTTCAAACAAAGGGATATTGCTTGCGCCCAACCAGCGGCGACGCCACCTTCGTTTTTGTGACAGAAGCACGTCACGCGGATCCCTGATCATGCATATGGCCCGTGCGCCGGGATAGTTTCCAAGTATCGGCTCAAGAAATGAGACATTGCGCGGCGTTTGCTCGCAAGCGATGGTCTTTCCAGATCTTTGCGCCTCGTATGCGAGGAATCGGCTGAAGATATTCCACGAAACGCATGGCGCGTCGGCGAGAATCTCCGAGGCTTCGGCCAAGTAGGAACGGTAACTATCTTGTTGGTAATAGCCATCGCGCACTCTTGCTAGCAGCTTGGCTACAATTTCAAGTGCATAATCCTGCGAAAACTCGCTGGCATCCGAATGCGGATGCCACAACTCGCCAAAAAAATGCGTTTCCGGCAGATAGTGTACAGTCGAACTCTGCCCAAGCATTCGGGCCATCATTGTTGTTCCGCTTCGACTGTTTCCTACTACGAAAATCGAAGTAGTAGGAACAATTTCAGGTTCAATTCTTGAATACATCAGATATGCAGTTAAGATCGGCGATGCGGATTCGTAGACGGTCGGGCCGCGGCATTCTACTATACAATTTGAAGTTTGAGGCCAGTGAATCCGAATGATCGATAATCTGCGATGACCACGAGCGAAAACGTTGTATTCCTGCGGAATCGACTACGTCAGATCGCCGCCGCGATTCGACTAAAAATCGTGGCTAGTATTGCTAGGAAACCAGCACTTCGCTCCACTCCTGAAATAGGCGGTCATCGATTTCTCTTTATTTCCGGCCTGCACCGGAGCGGCACATCAATACTGCATCGCCTGATTCGTGGACACCCGGATTGCACCGCTTTTTCGAAGTCAGGCGTTCCGGAGGACGAGGGTCAACACTTGCAGTCTGTCGTTCCGGCTGCATCGGCATTTGGTGGACCAGGCGTCTTCGCATTCGATGCCAGATGCAACCTGGACGAAAACTCGGATCTTGTAACAGCAATCAACAGGGACAAATTGCTTCGTGAATGGTGTGCCTACTACAATCTTGCCAAGAAGACATTGCTCGAAAAATCGCCAACTACTATTGTACGGGCACGCTTTTTCCAAGCCCTGTTTCCCGGCTGCCGCTTTATTTTTATCGTAAGGCATCCAATAGCAGTATCGCTTGCAACTCGAAAGTGGTCGCGAACGTCCCTGGAGGATCTAATCGATCACTGGATCACGGCTCATACGATCATGCTCCGGGACATGGCACATCTGGAAAATAAGATAGTCGTCAGATACGAGGACCTGGTGGCAAGCCCTCAGCCCATCCTGAATAAAATCTACTCGTTCGCCGGACTAACTCCGATCCCAGCCTCGGAACAGTTGCGTGACCACAATGCGGCGTACTACGTCGCGTGGAATACGACTGACGTTGATAGTGCCGCACACATTCGTCGCCATCGCCCGGAATTCGGGCATTTCGCGGAACGATTCGGCTACCAGCTGACGGCTCCGTTCGTGGAACCGATAGCCTCAACTACGTTCGAAATCTGAGATGAGAATGATGGACAAATGAATCAATCAGCAGGCACTGTAATTCAATTGAATCATCGACTTTTGAAAGGCTGATCGGATCTGATCAGAAATTACCTGGCTTTCATAGCTATGCAATTTCTGAAATTTCGCTCTGGCAAAATCCAGCACGCGCGTATCGTGTTCCAGTTCGCAAAACCGAAGTATTGTGGTTAGAACGGCCTCAGGCTCTTGCATCAAGTGCTCGAATCCCACTCGCAATACACTGCCGGGATGCGACTGTTCCAGGCTAATTCCGAAATTTGCACTGGCAACCCACTCCACGGCAGCGCGGTCCTCTTGACGGTCGAACTTAGCCAGCTCAGCGGTTCGTTCCGCGAGATCCGGGATTACCGGAACGACTTGATCGCTCAACGCTTTCCATTTCCTTTCATTCAGCCCCCACCAATCTTCTTTTCCCAGTTTTGATTGACGGGAAAACTTTTTAGACCATGCTGCAATCGAAGCTATTGTGTCGTTGCCATTGCGCACCAACCAGATGAACCTGGCGCCTGGAAAAATCGAGAGAATGAAAGACCAGCGAAACAGGACTTCCGGGTATTTATCCACCAGGCATTCTCGGGAACTTATTGCCAGATACGCACCGTAAAGTCGCCTGAATCTCTCAGCGATTTCAGCTGTTGCCTCTTTTTCACGCAGAATGTATCGCCCGGGATGTTGCGAATAGTTTCCAATAATGTCTTCAAACGGACAGGCAACGTGCCAAAGAGCCTTCGGCTCGTTCAGAAATCCGACATTTCGATGAATCGAAAGTGTGGTACCAAGAATGCTCGTACCGCTTCTCCCAGTTCCGACAATGAATACAGGATTCAAGTCCGACGCTCTTGGCCCCAGCCTGGCAATAACCCCCAACCAGCCGATTACCAACGAATTAATCCACCGCCCACGGGCTGTGATCGGGCGCCCTTCAAACGCCAAATAACTGAGCGCGCGAACGGCCGTAGTGCCAAGTCCAAAACCTCTGTATACCTTGTCGATTTGCGCTACCACGATTGCAAACTCTTTTCCTGCATAGCTCGCTCGGACGTATCTGGCCGATTACTCGGTGAAATTGCCAATTAGGTCCTCGTATATCAAATTGATTTTCTTAAGGTGGGTTGCTGCGTTGAATTTGGCCTCGATCTTTGCCCGACCGGCATTCCCCATTCGGATAGACAGATCCTGGTCGTATGCGAGGCGGCAAATCGCGGATGCCATTGAGTCCTCGTCAGCAACCGGGATAAGGAGACCATCGTCGCCATCCGATACCAGCTCAGGGATGCCACCGATCGCCGTACCAATCACTGGCCGAGCGTACGCCATCGACTCAAGCACTGCCATCGGGCAGTTTTCGTAAGCTTCCGTGGGAACAACAGTACAAAATGCACCACGGATGATATCGGCAAGAGCCTCGCCTGATTGAAATCCACATAATTCGACGTTTGATATGTTTTCCGCCCTGAGTTTCGTCCTGCACTCCGCAAGATACGTACCACTGCCAACAAGTTTTAGCTGTATATCCGGCAGTTGACGCATGCATTCGACTAACGTTGCTATGCCTTTCAATTTTTCGATCCGACCAAAATAACAGGCGTAGCTTCCGGGCCCGGTCGCAGGCACATATTTTTCAGCATCTACGAAATTATGAATCGTGCTGATTCGATCGGCACTGCAAACACCGACTTCGATTAGCCGTTCACGCTGGAAATCACTAACTGCGATGTATCGATCAATTGCCGTATGCGAGCCCAAGCTCTTGCTGACATAGCTTTCGATCGTGGATGCGACCGATCTCGGCAAAGAGCCTCGATTGCATCGGTACAAAGCGGCCTTCCAAAATCCTTTTCCGCCACATTCCTCGCAAATCTTACCGTTCCGCAAGCAGCTATAAACAGCACAGAGCAACTTGAAATCGTGCACAGTCTGTACGACCGGGATTTTCCTCGATTTGAGAATTGGCAGAATGGAGGCTGTCAGACGCCCGTAGTAAATATGTAGATGGGCTACGTCAATGGTTGTGTTCTCAAGCAATCGTTTCAATGAGTTTTTCGCAGCGGATGAGTAAACGTATCGAATCGCATCGGAAACTCGTGGATTTTCAACCTGAAGTGCATCTGGAAAATACCGGCTGAATTCCGACGGGTCGTTTCGTTCGTCGTCCGGTGCAAAGGGAATCACGGTGTGTCCGATCGCTCGCTGCGCCTGCGACAGCTCCATGAAGTATCGGTCGGAACCGCCGGCGACAAAGTAGTTATTGGAAACCTGCAATACCCGCCTTGAATTTGTTCGATCGTGACTCAAGGCTGTCTGCTTCGATCAATATTCGAAACGGGAAACGGCTCGTGCTTAACCGCTACCCGACCCCTGGTCACGAATTCTTGCTCCGTCCCGCTCTTGAATGAGGTTGCCGCTCCCAGAAAGACAAAAATGTACATGGCGGTATTATGCTGGGAATAGACCAGCATCAAAAGAGACAATACGAGAAGTGTCGCGATGACCGCGTCAGCTGCCAGATTCGAGCCACCGCTGTCACTACCGCTGAATCGCTTGGCCTCCAACGAATATTTGAATCCAAGTGTCAACGCGCCGACAAACGCAAACAAGCCGATCAAGCCACCCTGAATGGTGGTGCGAAGAAAATGTCCGTCCACGTTGCCAACATCCAGCAAGATATCGTAATTCCTCGCGAACCCGACCCCGAACACGAGATGATCCTTAAGCGCGGGCAACACTGTCGCGAATTGTAATAGCCGAGACTGAGCGCTTCGAATTCCTTGCTGTCCACCTGCAGATATAACAGCAGAAAAGATCTCGTGTCCAACAACCAGCAACGCAGTACCACCAACAGCCAGAGTACATACTGTTGCTATCGGCCGCAAAAAACTGTCAAGGTTTCTGACTGCATGGAAATACAGCGCAATACAGGCGATCAACACGCCAACCGCAATTCCCGCGCGCGCGAATGTAAGCAACAGAACTGGTGCAGCACCCGCCAAAGCTATTGCACCGATTGTTCTCGCAGTGAAATCCCGTTGCCGAAATACCAGCGAAAGCATTGCCGGCAAGCTGATACAGATCAGTGACGCAAGTACCAGCGGATTCGGCAACAATCCCATAAAACGGTAGCTGCCATCGCGCACCCTGCCTGCCAGCAAATCGCGGTCAGTAGCTGTTTGATATTGCAGATCAATAAGGCCATGGAATATCGAGCCGCCACGAACATACTCCGCCACCACAGCAATCTCGTTCACAATCACGGACCCGGAAAGGCAGATGAACAGAACGACGAAATCTCTCGTACTTCTCAAATAGGTGCACGCCAGTACGTAGGCGAACGCAACCGTCAGAAACTCGTCCGCAAATGCACCCAAAGAACCGAGAGCAAATTGTCCGTATGTCGCATTGCCTGCTATTTTCGCGATAAGCATTATGGCAATGGATATTGCTATCGCTTTGCCTTTGCGTATTCTGCTCAGGCCTTCAGCCACCTGCGGGGATTTCATCAACAATTTGATCAAGTATCCCAGGAACAGGATAACGAGAAATACACGAATCCCTGACAGGGCGAATCCTTGCTCGCCCAGTCCTAATGCAAGGAATTTTGGATAAACGCCATAGAGAAAAACCGTTGCAAAGAATGCTGCACGCATGTCGAGCATCACCAAAGCAAAAAGTGCAACTGAAATTCCGATCATGAATGCAATTGCGAGCACTGGCTCTCCGCTAATATGGCTTCAGCCCGAGCTGACATAGAATGATGCGTATGCGATCGGATACGGCCCTGAAGAAGGCATAGAAGTTACCGCGAAAGGGAATAGCTGAAACCTGCATCCGAAAAGTCCTGAAACCAGCATTGCCTCTTTTGGCGGGGATTTCGTATCCCCAATGTTTGAGCTCGACACCCATCACACGATGAAGAAACGACAGCGCATCGTCACTGTAGATTGACTTCCAGATTGCAACTTTGCTTGAGTCGACTCCGGCCGCCGCTTCGGCTTTCCACCCGCGCTCCCAATCCGGCACGACATTGGAGTTTTCAGCCGGAAGCAATTGCGACGATTCGTACTCCTCACCAAGTATTGAGCACAGAGAAACTAGCACGCCTTGCGTATCGGAAAGAAGATCTTCGAATCGCACAGTGTGAAAATTGTCCGTGTACTGTTCCTGGAGCGTCCTCGCGAGTCTCGACTGAAAGGTCCATTCAGCCGCGTGCCGTGCGAAATGCCTGTGGGTGAACGGAGCATTCATCATGGAATTGACGACATCACGACCATCCCGAATCAGGCAAAATACGTGTGCACCGGGAAACCATGTCAGCAACTTTGACACGTAAAAGAGATGAATCGGGCTCTTCTCTCCGATCCTGGGCTTGCCGGACTGACGTCGATAGCACTCCAGTAGGCTCGCGAGCGCGTTTCGGTAGCCGGGAGAAAAGCGACTAAATACGGCGTCGAACGCGACTCTGGGTATCTTCAAGTCGCTGGTTCTCCAGTACCCGAATATTCTGTCACCAATAAATTTGTGATCGCGCGCAACGCGATCGCATTGCCCGCACGGCAGTACCCCGCGGCAAAATCTCGTTTCCGGCGTCACGCAGATTCTGCTGTGCTTGTCCAGCAGTGCCGCGATCAGTGTAGTTCCGGATCTTGAGAATCCGACGATAAAGAAAGGAACGCCGAAATCGGTACACTTTTCCAAAGCCACGTGGCGATTCCTCGGGTCAGCGCCGGTCAACAAGCCGACTTCCAGCCATGAAAGGAACCGGAATAATGCCGAGCTTTTTGTAGCTAACTGCCGCAGCGAAAAAATTAGTTGCCGACATTGAAACTGCGGTCGCAATGGCCGCCCCAATCGCCCCGAATTTCGGAATAAGGATAAGGCATAATCCGATCTGGATAGCGCCGCCCGCAAATGTACAGTTTTTGTATGCTCTCTCGTACTTCGACATTTGCAATAGAACGCCAACCGGGCCTGTTACTACATTTATCAGCTCACCGGCAGACAGTATCAAAAGGAGACTTCCCGCCTGCCTGAACTCGTCGCCGAATAAGGACATTGTCCAATTTGGGAGAAGAAAAAATAGCATAAACATTGGCGCTGAAATCGACAAAGCAAAAATAGCTGCAGAGGCCACCGTAGATTTCAGCGCCAACAAATTACCATCAGCAAATTGACTCGACAGCCTTGGAGCGGCGATCGAGTTTGCAACCGTCAAAGCGAATCCGAGAACAAGAGTCAACCTGGCTGTAACAGCAAACATTCCGACTTCGGTCGTCGTCGACCAGATGCCAAGAAATATAACCGCGGACCAACGCATTACCACCCGGTTCATTATTGCTGCTGCTAACATTGCAGGAGCCAGACTCAGCATTTCTCGCATTCTCGAAAAGGTCGCTGTCGCCGCAAAATTCCTGGTGTGACGTCGCCAACCAGCGCCACCGAGAACGCAGCTCAAGAGTGCACTGGATACGTAAACCAGCGAAACGACTGCCACGTCGTGTTCTCCGATGGGCACGAGCAAACCGAACGTGGCAAACAACGGGACCATCGTATTCTGCAATGCGAACGCCATACCGGGTTTCTGTATTCCAAAAAAACATGCGGCCCCAATGTTCAGCACTGTTAGCAACGGAATCGCTGGCGCCAGAAGCCGAAGTGGGTCGGTCAGTTCTTGATTGCCAAAAAGGGAATCGGCCAAAAAGGGAGCAAAGGCGTAAAGAAGTAAGGCTGCCGGAACCGCGAATATGAAACCCAGGGCCACGGAACCTCGAAATAGTCCACGAACTGCCGACCAGTTATTCTGTGCAAATTCCCGACCGATGATTTTTGTCGCCGCCGTATCCAAGCCTGCGCGACAAACGGTACCTGCGACGACAATAATCGCAATGCAAAGAAAAAATACGCCGGTATCCGATGCTCCAAGGAGTCTTGCGACGATCACATTGAAAAGCAGTGCCGCACCCGCACCGAATACCCGGATGCCGAGAGTTAGCACCGACTGTCGACAACCTGCCAGGTCACGATGTCCCAATCCAGCGGACTCAGATACCCGATCGATGATTGTCACTTTGGCCAATTGACGTCAATTGATAAGGTGACGCCAATTCACTCTATCCGGTTCTGCAAACGCATCGAGCGGTGCTTTTGAAAACCGTGAATGAAGAGTGCGAGAAAAAGACCGGCGAGTGCGCCGCCGATTGCACCAATTGCAATGATCAAAAACCGTCTCGGCTTGAGGAAATTGCCCGGATCTGCAGCTTTGGCCGGATCGATTATCCGAAAAGCGTACTCCTCGCGTACGTTTGCCAGCATTATTGTATTAATCTGGTTTTCGATCATCCTATGGATCGCGTGCTGCAACTCCACAACGCTGGTCTTGTTCAATTCTTCATTTAAGTATTCTATATTCTTCCGCGCCTCGACAATGCTGCGTTGGCGTAACTTCTGGTTAAGCCGATGGACAAGTGCATTCGCCCAGTCTGCAGCATTTTCTGCTCTATCCGTATCAATTGTGACGGTGACCAGACCCTGCTCCGTAACATCGCTTACACTTAGTACCTTTTCACGGAAATATTCAAACGCTTTCGATACAGTCGGAATTTCGGATGGATCGCTCACGTTCCATTGCTTATTCACTGCATCCCATCGATCTCGAAATAAGTGGGGCATGATGTCCATCTCTACGATGAACTCTTCCAAAAATACTCTTGAGCGTATCGTGGCAAGAGCTTCGAGCTTCAGGGAGTTGGTAGACGTACGTACGCCGGCAAGTGACGCCAATCCGCCAAACTGCCCTGCAAGCGCTGCCAATCCGGACGTGGATTGATCGGGTTGCACCTCGATCAAGACTGTCTGTGCCCTATATATAGGTGTGCTTAGGAATGCGTAAGCCAGCGCCAGCAAAAATACCGAAGCACTGACAACTACGATTAGTACTCGCTTCGCCGACACCACGTCCCATAAGTCGAAAATGGATATTTCGTCACGGCCGTTCATTATGCTTCACTGCCGACAAAAGGGGCCATCTCACTGATTCTGGATTGTTCATCGCACTATCTGTTAAATGAAGCTACAGCAGCCGCCGCAACGCCAATGTTGTAAATAATCGTCGTGATACTGGTCCACAACGTCAGCTTCGAGACATAGTCGGCTTCCAGCGGTACGACAATTGTATCGCCCGGCTGAATGTCACTCAGGTCACGCGTTCGAAAGAACATCGATGACTGCGCAGCAACCACGGACCCATCGGCACGCACGACATACACCCGTTTCTTGTCGGCGCGCGAGTTCATGCCGCCACTCTTTCTAATGTAGTCGTCGCGGCTGATACCGGATTCGAAAATATGCGAGGTCGGAAACTGCACTTCGCCGATGATGGTTACGGTCTGCGATTCACGCGGGATCAGCAGCCGGTCGTTGTCCTGCAGAACGACGTCGGCGCTTTTGTCAAATCTGCCGGAGACGATCGACTCGAGGTCGATGACCAGCCGCCCGGTTGCCTGTGTTGCCTTGACCTGGTCCAGCAGTGCGACGCGCGCATCCTGCGAAGCGAGTTTTTCGGATTGACCCGCCTGCACCGTTTCGATCTCACTCTCGAGGCGATCGGCCAGCTCAGTCAGTTGTTGTTGCTCGCGTTGTCGCAATTCCTGCCGGAGGAAAATCGCACCGGCCGGAAACGCCATGTCCGTGAGTCCACCGGCGCGCTGCATTATCGAACTGAGCTTTTCGCCGCGGCGAATCGGGTAACGCCCCGGGAACCGCACCTCGCCGCCGACCTCGACCACCTCGAGTTCGCGCCACAGCGGTATTTCCTTGATATTCAATACGTCACGCGGTTCCAGCAGGAGATCGGCCGAGTCGTTGCCGGCCAGCACCGACGCCAGGTCGACAATGACAAGCTCGGTTTGCCGCTCCTGGTCGCTTGCCGCCGTGTAACGCGTCAATTCCGCTTCCACTACATAGGCTGCTTCGTCCAGATAGCCGCCGGCACGAATCAAATCGCTGACCCGCATGCCCTCCTCCAGCGGATAGGATCCCGGGGCCCTGATGCGACCGCCGATACCGACCTGCGGCGCAGGCTGGTCGTGACGCGCCTGCAGCCGCAACTCGTCGAGGATCGGATTTATGATGGCGGAGCGTTCTCCCTCCTGGTTGAACACGATGACACGGTCCAGCGGATTAAGCGACACGTCCTGCGGCCCGCCCGGCCGTTCCAGTGCCGCGGCAAGATTCGCCGAGATCACGTTGATGCGCTGCGTGGCCGGATCCTCGCGGCGAATCAGCAAATACTGAAGATCGGCCTTGGGTTGCAGGTCACGGATCGACGCAATGAGCGTCGTCAGGCGCATACCCGGCGACCACTGGAACGGGCCTTCGCGGTACACATGGCCTTCAAGCACGACGACGTCCTCTTTCTTTTCGAGGACCGAATACACATGAACGATGTCGCCGCCAGACACACGCCCGGCCAAACCTGCCTGCGTCGACAGGTCGACGTCGATTATCGTGCGGTCGCGATCCGCATTGATGCGTTCGATCTGCGAGGCTTGCGGATAGGCACTCGGCAACATGCCGCCGGCGAAACTCAAAACCTCCGCGACATTGTTCTCGCGATTAAGCTCATAGATTGCCGGGCGGCGCACCTCGCCATCGACGCCCACGCGCACGCCGACGGGCGGAATAAAAATAACGTCGCCGGGTTGCAGCCGCGCGTCGCCACTGGTATCGCCGCGAAGCAGCAAGTCGTACAGATCGAGCGTCGTTACCAGATTGCCGCTGCGCTTGAGCTGGATGTTGCGCAAGGAGCCGATCTCGCGAACGCCGCCGCTGACGAACAGCGCGTTGGTCATCGTGGACAACGCACTTACCGTGTACGAGCCCGGACGATTCGCATCGCCGAGGATGAACACGCGAATCGATCGCAATGCGCCGAGCGTTACGTTTGACCTGACGCCGATCATCTGTTCTGTGATGCGTTGCCTTAGCGTTTCCTGCAAGGCCGTGAACTGCAGGCCGGCGACGGTAATCGGCCCGAGTTCCGGTACATTCAGTACGCCGTCCCGGCCGACGACCAGGCTGTATTGCGCGTTGGTATTGCCGAACAATTGCAGCTCGACCGTGTCGCCCGGGCCGATCACGTAATCGACCGGCACCGGGATATCGGTGGCCGGTGCAAACGTCGTTGGCGCGCCGGCGAACAGGTCGTAACCGAAAGGCCGCAATGCATCGTCGGCCGACGAAGAATCCGCGACATCGGGCGCCGGCGCCGCCGATTCCACCGGCTGCGGCACGACCACGGTCGGCTCGCTCAGCGGCGCCTGCTGCTCGGGCGTGCTTTGGCCCAGGGCATCGAGGATTGCGGCGCGTTGCGCCGGCGTCAGCTGTTCCAGCTGCCGCAGTTGCTCAGCCGTTTGTGCCAGCACCGACTGGCACAATGCAAACGCGACAACGAGCGCCGAAAGCGCCCGGACAGTATTTCGCAGGAGGGGCATATTGATCCGAATTCTTGTCATTATTTCAAAATCATACCGAAGGTTCTTCAGTAATCACTACGCCATTGTATGAACGCTGTCGTGTCATTGCTACTTTCAACCACCGCATTGCCATCAAAACGTTCGTAACCGAGCCCGAACTCGAGCCTGCCGTAGCGAAACGCCCGATTATGGAGTAGCTCGATGCTCAGCACATCCTGAGGCAGCGAGGTCAGGCTGTTCGCCGGATCGGCCGGGCCGCCGCGATTGAGCTCGCCGCCGCGCACGATACCCTGAATAGAGTTATCGGAATCGTTTACCAGCAGGAATCCCAAACTCGCCACCCTGGCGTCATTATCGACGCTATGGCCGATGACCCGGCCGCGGTAGCGATAGCCCGATTCGTAGATGAAGTGGTTGTAGGCGCAGTTGAAACGCTTCGGCGTCGAATAGAATTCGCAGGTCGTTTCCACCGCCTCGGCGAAAACGCGATAAGACCATCGTCTGCCGATAGAACCGTAATTCTCGACACCGAGCTGGCCGATGTAGCGGCTGGGAAATCCGCCCGCCTCGTCTTCCGCCATGAATTGCCCGTAAACGGCGAGCGGCAATTTCAGCGGTGTCATCGACCAGCGGAAATCCAGCGCCGCGGTCTGGTTGCCCGGCTCGTTTTCGGTCGTAACACCGTCGCCGCCGCGATTGTCCTGTCCCACCAGCAGCTTCCAGAACGTGTCCAGATCGCAGGGTCGATCGTCCCCGCACCATTGAGCCGTCCTCGAAATGCCGATTTCCAGCGATTGCAGCGGCCGGAAGTTGAAGCGAAAACCCAAGAACTGCGTGTTCGGAACCGCCCTTTCCTGTTCGAGAAAACCCCACAGCAGGCTCAGGTCCCAGGGCCCGAGCCAGCCTAACCAGGGGCTCTTAAAGGGCTGTGTGAAGTTCCGCTCGAGTGTCACGGCCGGAATCGGCCGGGCGTTGTTCGACAGGATCAGGCTGCCGTCCCAGCCGGGACCCCACCATCGATCCAGCGTGCTGGCCGCCAGCGTGAAATTACCCAGCGCCACCGCGATCTGGCTGCCGTCCAGCCGAAAGTTCTCCCCGTCCGAGGCACTGGAGACGCCCGTGGCATTGATATCGACGCTGATCCGATCGCCGGTCCAGGACAGTCCGGCCGATGCCTCGGCCTCTTCGCGCGGCGTGTCCTGAAAGCCGCGAATACGCGCTGCATTGGCGCTGACTGCTGCCCTGGCCCGGAACTTCACCTGGTCGACCCGGGCATCCCAGTCGGCCTTGGCACGCACCCGCGCCAGTGAGTCCTGTACCTCGCGGGAAAGCTCGCCCGCGTTGTCAACGCGCCGCAGATCGTCGAGCAGCGGCCCCCAGGCCAATGGCCAGCTGCCCACCGGACTCGTGAGCACCCCGGCATCCGCCAGCCGCTGGATGTCGTGGCGCAATGCCATATCGCCAGGCGCAAGCATCGGCCCGCCACGGGCCGCGCCCACGCCCAGCAGCATCAATACGCACAGCGCGTATGTCAGTTTTCGGATCGGTGGCAAGTCGGAGAATTCCGGCATGGAGCGACCGGTCATGGCAGTCGGCGTGAACGAACGGCGGCGAGCAAGCCCTTGGTGGAGGCGTTTTCCGATCCCTGCCCGGCGACCCTGCTGGCCAGGCGCTTGCCCAGCTCGACGCCGTACTGGTCGAAGGAGTTGATGCCAGAGAGAACGCCTTCGACGAACACCTTGTGTTCGTAAAGTGCGATCAGCTGCCCGAGCGAGTCGGGCGACAAACGCTCGAAGAGGATCGTGTTGCTCGGGCGATTGCCCGCATGCACCTTGTGCGGAGCGAGCCGTTTCACTTCCGCAGAGGTTTCGCCGGACGCCAGCAAATCGTCGCGCGCCTGCTGCAGCGAATACCCGTCCATCAATGCCTCGCTCTGCGCCAGGCAATTCGTAATGGCGAGATCCTGTTGTGCCTGTGTCGCACCGGACGATTGGACTGGCAGCAGGAAGTCGACGGGAACGAAGCGCGTTCCCTGGTGCAGCAACTGGTAGAAAGAGTGCTGTGCATTCGATCCCGCTTCACCCCAGATGACCATCCCGGTTTTGACTTTGACCGGCTTGCCATCCGTGCGCACCGACTTGCCGTTGCTCTCCATCTGCAGTTGTTGCAGATAGGCCGGAAAGCGGTCGAGACGATTGTCGTAAGGCAGGATCGCCTGGCTCTCCGCGGCGAAAAACTGGTTGTACCAGAACGCAGTTACCGCCAGCAGCACCGGCATGTTTTCGTCCAGTGCTGCCGAACGAAAATGCATGTCCATACGACGCGCACCGGCCAGCATCGCCTTGAACTGGTCCATGCCGATGACGAGCGCCAGCGACAGGCCGACGGCCGACCACAGCGAGTATCGCCCGCCGACCCAGTCCCAGAATGCGAAGCGATAGTCTTCGTGAATACCGAACGCGTCCATTGCCTTGTGATTGGTCGACGCCGCAACGAAGTGCTGCCGGACAGCATCGTTACCGAGACGCTCGCGAATCCATTTCGCCGCGGCATTCGCGTTGCTCATCGTTTCCTGAGTCGTGAACGTTTTGGAGCAGATGACGAACAGGGTCGTCGCCGGATCCAGCGATGCAGTGAGATCGGTCAGCTGCGTGCCGTCGACATTCGACACGCTGTGAAACTGCATGCCCGGCAGCCAGTGATGGCGCAACGCACGACTCGCCATGACCAGACCGAGATCGGAACCGCCGATGCCGATGTTGACGATATTGCAAAGGCGTTTGCCGCTGCAGCCACGTATCGACCCTTCCTGCACGGCGCTAACGAACTGTTCCATCTGGTCGAGCACCCGCCAGACTTCCGGCACGCCCGGCGTCTCCAGTGCCACCTGGTCGGAAAGCTTGGCGCGTAACGCCACGTGCAAAACGGCGCGATTTTCCGTGTTGTTGATCGCCTCGCCTGCAAACATGCGCTCGATCGCTTGCGGGACGCGCGCCTCTTTTGCAAAACGGATCAATAACTTACGCGTTTTTCGTCCGAGCAGGTTTTTCGAGTAATCGAGCAGCAGGTCGCCGCTTTGTATCGTGAAATCGTCGCAGCGTTTGGCATCGCGCGCGAACAGCGACGCAATCGACGCGCCCTTCATGTCATCGCGGTAGTGAGACTTGAGCGCCTGCCAGGCCGGCAGGTCGGTCGGAAATCGCGCGCTGAGGCGCGCAGTCGGTCGTTTGTCAGGCACGTTTTCTAAGGTCGATCTTGTAGTAGTCGAGATACCAGTCAACGAATCGGCGCACGCCGGTTTCTATCGGCGTGCTCGGCTGGTATCCGACGTCCTTCGCGAGATCCTCGGTATCGGCATAAGTATCCGGCACATCGCCAGGTTGCATCGGCAGCAGGTTTTTCTCGGCTTTCCTGCCGATGCAGTCCTCGATCACTTCGATGTAGCGCATCAACTCGACAGGCTGTTGGTTACCGATGTTGTAAAGCCGGTAGGGCGCGCGGCTGGTGCCAGGATCGGGTTGAGCCGCGTCCCATTTTTCGTTCGGTTTGGCGGTGTGATCCATAGTACGGACAACGCCTTCGACGATGTCGTCCACATAGGTGAAATCGCGCCGGTGATTGCCGTAGTTGAAAACATCGATCGGTTTTCCTTCGATGATGTTACGCGTAAACATGAACAGCGCCATGTCCGGTCGGCCGTATGGACCGTAGACGGTGAAGAATCGCAAGCCGGTGGTTGGCAAGTCGTAAAGATTGGAATAGGTATGTGCCATCAGCTCGTTGGCTTTCTTTGTCGCGCCATACAGCGCGAGCGGATGGTCTACGTTCTGGTGAATCGAAAACGGCATCGTCGTGTTCGCACCATAGACCGAACTCGAGGATGCGTAGACGAGATGCTCGACGCCATGGTGCCGGCAGCCTTCCAGAATGTGCAGCGTGCCGACGATGTTGCTGCTGATGTAGGAATGCGGGTTCTCAATCGAATATCGAACACCTGCCTGCGCCGCCAGGTGCACGACCTTGTCGAATTTCTCTGCCTTGAACAGTTTTTCGATCGCCTCGCGATCCTCGAGATTCAGCCTGACCATCCGAAATTTCTTGTACGGATCGAGTAGTGCCGACCGGGCTTCCTTCAGGCTGACATCGTAGTAGTCGTTGAAATTGTCGAGACCGACAACCTCATCGCCGCGGGCCAGCAACTGATTTGCTGTATGAAAGCCTATGAAACCTGCAGCCCCTGTAACCAGTACCTTCATAACCATTTCACCCTGTGCGTACCCGTGTCATGTAGAGGAACCGGCTATCCCGTCATTGCGAGCGCAGCGAAGCAATCGCATGAGATTGCTTCGTCACTTCGCTTTCCGGAATGACGAGGTATGTTGTCACAGTCGGTCGTCCGACACACCCTGCGGCAGCAGGTACTTGATGTCATAGATCAGTGATCCATCCTTGCCGAACGAGCGAATTCCCTCCTGGCCAAGACCCCGGAACTGATGATGTGCTACAGCAATTAACATCACATCATACTCTCCTTTGACCGGCTCCTGCGTAGGGACAATGCCGTATTCGTGCTCGACTTCAGCGGGATCGGCCCATGGATCGTATACGTCGACCGCCGCTCCATACGTCTGCAATTCCCGAATCAAGTCTATGACCTTGGTATTGCGCACATCCGGGCAGTTCTCCTTGAACGTCATACCGAGTACGAGGACCTTCGCATTCAGTGGCTGCATACCGCGCTTCAGCATCAACTTGATGATTCGCGACGCAACGTAGATCGACATGTTGTCGTTGATGCGGCGACCGGCAAGAATCATTTCCGGGTTGTAACCCAGCTGCTGCGCTTTGTAGGTCAGGTAATAGGGATCGACACCGATGCAGTGCCCGCCGACCAGGCCCGGGCGGAACGGCAGAAAATTCCACTTGGTTCCAGCCGCTTCGAGGACCTCTTCGGTATCGATGCCAATGCGCTCGAAAATCATGGCCAATTCATTGACGAGTGCGATATTGACATCGCGTTGGGTATTCTCAATAACTTTTGCCGCTTCGGCGACTTTGATGCTGGAGGCTTTGTATGTGCCGGCCATAATGATGCTGCGATACACGGAATCGATATATTCCGCAATGTCCGGTGTTGATCCGGCCGTTACTTTCAGGATATTGCTGAGGCGATGTTGTTTATCGCCAGGATTGATCCGTTCCGGACTGTATCCGACGAAAAAATCCCTGTTGAATCTGAGATCGGATTCCTGCTCAAGGAACGGCACACAGAATTCCTCGGTCGCACCAGGATAGACAGTGGATTCGTAGACGACGATATCCCCTTTCTTCAACAGTCGGCCAATCGTCGTGCTGGCAGTTTGCAATGGCGCCAGAAGCGGGAGGTTTCCATCGCCAATCGGCGTTGGCACTGTCACGACATAGAAATTGCACGCAGCAATGTCGGCGGCGTCCGAAGAAAATGTCAGCGATTTCGCCGCAGCCAATTCGTCGCGGGATACCTCCAGCGTTGCATCTTTCCCGGATTTCAATTCGTCGATGCGTCGCTGCTTGACATCGAATCCGACGGTCGGATATTTGCGCCCGAATTCGACCGCCAGCGGCAAGCCGACGTAACCCAGGCCGACCACGCCGATCCTGATTTTTCCGATATCCCGTTTCACAAGAGATCCTTTCCTGTTACGGCCTTTCGGCCAGTTGATATCCTTATCCCAGGTACCACAGAGCAGCCAGTCCGGTAATGCTCATCGTAACCGTGTACGGCAATGCCATGTAAACCATGCGTCCGTACGAGAGGCGAATGAGCGGCGCAACCGCCGAGGTCAGCAGGAACAGGAACGCTGCCTGCCCGTTCGGCGTTGCAACACTCGGAATATTCGTGCCTGTGTTGATCGCGACGGCCAGTGCTTCGAACTGCTCACGGGATATCGCGCCGCTGTCGAAGATCTGCTTGACCTCCGTAATGTAAACGGTTGCCACGAACACGTTGTCGCTGATCATCGAGAGCACGCCGTTTGCAATGTAAAACAGCGCAGCCTGGGTCTTGCCTTCGTGCTCCATCACCCAGTGAATTACGGGGCGGAACAGCCCCTGGTGATCGATCACGGCGACGATCGCGAAAAACACGACCAGCAGTGCGGTAAATGGCAAGGCTTCCTCAAACGCATGCCCGATGCGGTGTTCCTCGGTCACGCCGTTCAATGCCGTTGCCAGCACGATAACCAGCAATCCGACGATGCCCGGTTCGGCCAGGTGAAAGCCGAGCGCCAGGACCAGCACCAGGGCGACCAGGCCCTGCACGATCAATACCAGCTTCTCCGGCTTGCTGCGTTTGGCCGTCATTGCGCGGTCGTATTCTTCCAGTACGTCACGCACCTTGCTCGACAGCTGCGCCCCGTAACCGAATACCTTGGTGACTTCGAGCAATGCGCAGGTCAGCAGACCCACCGCCAGGACCGGCATCGAAATATGCGCCATTTGCATGAAGAAGGGCACGAAATCCCAGCCCATCACGCCGGCAATCAGCAGGTTCTGCGGCTCACCGACCAATGTCGTGACGCCGCCCAGCGCGGTACCGACCGCTCCGTGCATCATCAGGTTGCGCAGGAATGCCCGGAATTGCTCGAGGTCGGCGCGATGCAGCTCGGTCACGTCGTCATCGACTCCGGCATCGTGGCTGTGATCCATCTGCTTGCCGGAGGCGACCTTGTGATACACGCCGTAGAAACCGGCGGCGACCGTGATGATGACGGCCGTTACCGTCAGCGCATCGAGAAATGCCGAGAGGAATGCAGCGGTAAAAGAGAACATCAGCGAAAGCAACACTTTCGAGCGAACGCCGAGAAGTATCTTGGTGAAAGTAAACAGCAACATTTCCCGCAGGAAGTAAATGCCGGCCACCATGAACATCAGCAGCATGATGACCGGGAAATTGAGCTCGGCTTCGTGAAACACCATTTGCGGCGATGCCATGCCGATAACAATGGCCTCGACGGCCAGCAACCCGCCTGGTTGCAGTGGATAGCATTTGAGCGCCATCGCCAGCGTGAAAATGAATTCGATGACCAGCACCCAACCGGCCCAGAAGGGATCGAGCGAAAACAATATCGGATTGATTATGAGGAACCCGATGATCGTGTTCTTGTACCAGTCCGGCGATTGCCCGAGAAAATTTCTGCGAAATGCTTCAGTCATGGTGTGGATCGTCATTGGGTTCCCTGTCAGATGCAGACCAGGCGATCATATCCGCCCGATGTGGTGCTCGATTTTTCGTTGGTGACCGTGCCACCTTTTGTTATCGCGGTCCTATTCTAGATGAATTGGGCTGCCAGCCCAATGCGAGTCGCCGCCATTGGACATGTCGCCTGCAATGCAGGCTCCTACAGCGGTATTCCTTAACAATGCAGATGATCGCAAGGTCAAAAGAACCTGTAGGAGCCTGCATTGCAGGCGACCTCTCAAGAATTGCGCCACAGGCAGGGCCCGGCGCTCTGCATGCGGTCCAGCATGGCCTCGTGCGCGGCCTTTTCCGCGTCGTTTGCCATAACCACCAGCAGCTCAAGGCCCTCTCTGCGCCGCCTCGCGCCGGTCTTCTCGTCGCTGACCGCGGAGATATCGGTCTCGGCATCCAGCGACAGCGCCGTTTGGCCGCCGGTCATAGCCAGGTAGACGCGCGCCAGCAGTTCGGCATCGATCAACGCACCGTGGACATCCCGTCCGGAGGCATCGACTACGTAGCGCTTGCACAACGCATCCAGGCTGTTGCGCTGACCGGGGTGCATCTGGCGCGCCATCGCGAGCGTGTCCAGAACCATCGCGTGCATCGTGATCACGGGCTGCGGATGCCGCATCAATTTCAGTTCATGCTCGAGGAAGCCCACGTCGAATTCGGCGTTGTGAATGATGAGCTCCCCTTCGCGAATGAAATCCAGCAGATCGTCGGCGATTTCCGCAAAGCGAGGCTCGTTTTCCAGGTCGGCGCGACTGATACCGTGCACCCTTTCGGCACCCTCGTCTATATCGCGTTCAGGATTTATGAAGCGATGAAACTCACGACCGGTCAATCGGCGATTGACGATTTCGATGCAACCGATTTCGATGATGCGATGACCCTGAGACGGCGAAAGCCCGGTGGTTTCCGTGTCGAGCACGATTTGTCTCACGTGTGCGATTCCCCTGTTCGGTCGCCTGCGATGCAGGCTCCTACACGTTTGTTTCAGCCGGCGATGCGCCGGCGATTCAGATTTCTAGAGCATTTCGTCGATGCCGCGATTGGCCAGGGCATCGGCTTCCTCGTTGCCGGGATCGCCGGTATGGCCGCGCACCCATTTCCAGGTGATCTCGTGATTATCCCGAAGCCTGTCCAGCTCCTGCCACAGGTCCTGGTTCTTTACCGGTTTTCTTGCGGCGGTCTTCCAGCCGCGGGCTTTCCATGCCGGCATCCAGCGCTCGATGCCGTCCATGACGTATTTTGAATCCGTATACAGCACGACCTCGCGCGTACCATTTAACGCTTTGAGCGCCTCGATGGCAGCCGTGAGCTCCATGCGATTGTTCGTGGTGAGCCTTTCGCCGCCGTGAAGCGTCTTGCGGCGGCCTTCGGCCAGCAGGACCACCCCCCAGCCGCCGGGGCCGGGATTTCCCCTGCAAGCCCCGTCAGTGTAGATCTCAATGGTCCTGGTCAAAGCGTATATGGCTGATTCGGCTGGTAGGTTTGACGAGCCCGGCGACAACCTGCGGCTGCGCGCGCCAGGGCTTGCGGATCTGCGTCAATGTGTAGACGCGTTTCTGGGCGGTGAGCATATAGCATGCCGCAAGCTCCGGCCAGAATCGCTGTCCGCGCCGTTCCCAGTCCGGCGAACTGGCGCCGCGGTTACCTGGCAATGGCCAGCGAAAGAAGTAACGGGTGACGCCGTGGATTCGCAGATCGAGCAGCCGCAGCCAGTCCGAAAGCCGCCGGTCCGCGACCAGGTGCCCTGCTCCCGGCGGCAGGCCCGCGCCCGGTATCAGCCGGCGCAGTCCCCACAGGCCGCCCGGTTTGAATCCCAGCACGACCAGGTATCCGTCGGAGCGCAGCACACGATGCACTTCGCGCAGGATCGCGTGCTGACGTTCGCTGAAATCCAGCGTGTGCGGCAACAGGACGAGATCCACGGAATCGCTGGCAACCGGTAAACGGTGTGGCTCGCCGAACGCTCCGGGCCGGTTCTCATCGTCGATTGGCCCCCGGTCCGCGATGCAGAGGCTACGTTGGGTGCGGGCAAAGCGGAGGAATGCCCGGTCATCGCCCCAGCAACCGACTTGCAGGCATTGCTCGCCGAATATGCCGTCGAACGCTTCTTCGACCACCCGTGCTTCCTGGCTCAGCAAGGCCTGGCCGAGCGGCGAGCGCAGCCACAATGCCGCTTCGCGAAATCCGCAGTGTGATTTGTGCTCGCTCATGCCATAAACGCCAAATCGAAAAAGCTGTGAACAGGTACTTGCAACCGGCCTGACCGTACGTAGGATAGCCCGATGCGCGCATCAAAACCGACTCTTTCCGGCAAATTTGCCACCCTGGTCACCCTTTCGCTGTTGCTGGCGGCTCCCGCCGGCCATGCCGATCTGTGGCCGTCCTACGCCCTTGTCCCGACGACGCCCGATCCTTCGCTGGAGCCGGGCAACCCCGTCTGGCAGCAGTTCGAGCGAATTGAAGCCGCCCCGACGGCCCGCCCGGCAATTCCGGCCGGCCGCCAGGCGGACGACCTGCTGGCCTACCTGCGGCAAGGTTTTTCGCTGTCGCCGGTCATGAATGACCGGGTCCAGGCGCAGCTCAGCTGGTTCGTACGAAATCCCGAGTATCTCGAACGGGTCTTCCTGAGATCGCAGCGCTACCTGCCGTACATCACGTCGGAGATCGAACGCCGCGGGCTGCCGCTGGAGCTCGCCCTGCTGCCTATCGTCGAAAGTGCGTATGACCCGTTTGCTTACTCTCACGGACGGGCGGCAGGCTTGTGGCAGATCATTCCGGGTACGGCCCGCCGTTTCGGCATTCGGCAGAACTGGTGGTACGACGGCCGGCGCGACGTCGTGGATTCCACCGGCGGCGCCCTCGACTACCTCGCGTACCTTCACGATCTGATGCAGGGAGACTGGTTGCTGGCGGTCGCTTCCTACAATTCCGGCGAAGGCAATGTGCAGAAAGCTGTTCGCGCCAACCAGGGCAAAGGGCGTCCTACTGACTTCTGGAATTTGCATTTATCAAAAGAGACAAGCAGTTACGTTCCAAAATTGATGGCTTTGGTGGAAATCGTCAGGGACCCGGCGGCTTTTGGCGTGACGCTGCCCGAGGTAGTCAACGAACCGCAGTTCGTCGCGGCGGATGTCGGCGGGCAGCTCGATCTCGCCCTGGCCGCCGAGATTGCCGGCCTCGATCTCGAGACGCTCTACGCCTTCAACGCCGGCTTCAATCGCTGGGCAACCGACCCGGACGGCCCGCACCGGCTGATACTGCCGGTGGATTACGCACAGGACTTCGTGACGGCACTGGAATCCGTTCCGCCTGGCGAACGGGTGCGCTGGCAGCGGCACAAGATCAAGCCGGGCGAATCGATTTCCGAGATTGCAGACCAATAC
>Ga0224510_10000704_pt1 | contig 24417 bp, 22 predicted proteins | sample SF_May12_sed_USG_FD_170161 | JGI IMG/M metagenome (GOLD analysis project Ga0224510, IMG submission 170161) | Sediment microbial communities from San Francisco Bay, California, United States - SF_May12_sed_USGS_4_1 | ecosystem: Environmental > Aquatic > Marine > Sediment | place: USA: California... | reverse complement strand
GCGCGTCCTTGCTGGGAATTGTGTAAGTGTCGGCATGTCTTTGTCACCACGGCCTGAATTGCCGATAAGTATTCGCTTGCGCGGATTCTTCTTTGCATACTCGCGTGCCGCCGCATAAGCGTGCGCCGTCTCGAGCGCCGTGAGGATGCCCTCGCTTGCGCACAGCTCCTCGAGGGCATCAAGTGCGTCGCTGTCCCGAGCTGATATGTATTTCACCCGGCCAGTCGCTTGCAGCAGTGCATGTTCAGGCCCCACGCCCGAGTAATCGAGGCCGGCCGATATCGATTGCGTCTCCTGCACCTGTCCGTCGTCATCCTGAAGAATGATCGTGTAAGCACCCTGCAGTACGCCCGGCGTGCCGGTCGCAAGGGTCGCCGCGTTTTCGCCAAGCCCGTCGCCGATGCCACCGGCTTCGACACCGATCAACTCGATATCGTCCGCGAGCAAGGGATAAAAAAGACCGATTGCATTCGAGCCACCGCCGACACAGGCAAATGCAACGTCGGGCAGTCCGCCGGCCTGGTCCAGCATCTGCTGTCGTGCTTCCCGTCCGATTACGGCCTGTAACTCGCGCACCAGGTAGGGATACGGATGCGCGCCGACGGCCGAGCCCAACAGGTAGTAAATGCCGTCAGGGTCGGTTACCCATTCACGCATGGCCTCATCGATCGCGGCGCGCAAGGTCTTGTCGCCGGTTTCGACGGCGACGACTTCTGCACCCAGTCGTCGCATGCGATCAACGTTGGGCGCCTGTCGCGCCATGTCGACGGCACCCATGTAGACGCTGCACGGCAAACCGACGCGCGCGCACGCAGCAGCCGATGCGACACCGTGTTGCCCTGCGCCGGTTTCGGCGATGACACGTTTTGCGCCGAGGCGCTTCGCGAGCAAGGCCTGGCCGATAGCATTATTGATCTTGTGCGCACCTGTGTGCGCGAGATCTTCCCTTTTGATCCAGACCTCCGCTCCCCAGTTCTTGCTGAGCTGAGGTGCAAAGGTAAGCGCCGTCGGCCGACCGACCCATTCGCGCAGTTCCCGTTGAAACTCCGCCTGGAAACCGGGTGCATGCAGATGCTCTTTAACGCCCGCCTCCAGGCGATCGAATGCGGGAACCAGGGTCTCTGGTACGTAGCGCCCGCCGAAAGGGCCGAAGCGGCCACGCGCATCCGGCATGTCGCCTTTGATCATCGCATCGAGGAGTCGCTTCGCTTCTTCAGCTGCGAACAGTGTGCTCATAAGTTCTTCTCCGCAGCTCGCACTGCTGTCAGGAATTCTTGAATCAATTGTGCGTCCTTCTCGGCCGGTGCGGTTTCAACGCCGCTCGAAACATCCACGCCAAAAGGACGGACGGTGTTAATCGCCATGGCAACATTGTCTGCGGACAGTCCGCCCGCCAGGATCATATTGCCCTTGCTGGCAATCGCTGCTGCGCGTTCCCAGTCCACCTGTTTACCCTTGCCGCTCTTTTGCCCTTCGTAGATGTAGGTGCCGCGCGTTTCCGGGGCCGCTCCGCTTTCACGATAAACTGGCCACTGCTCCACGGACGCGGGCACCTCGAGCGCCGCGAAGTCCGCAGCATCCGTTTGCAACGCGTCCGGTGCGAACACTTGCAGCACTTCCTGCCACTCATCATTCGCCGGATGCATCATGACCGCAACGCGCTTTACGTGGGCCGGCACAGCCGCGCTAATCGCGGCGGCCCTGGCGGGGCTGATCCGACGAACGGATTCGGCGAAGACGAAACCGACCGCATCCGCGCCTGCGTCGACGGCCGCGCGAACATCCTCAACCCTGCCCAAACCGCAGATTTTCACGAACACCGTCACGCCGTGGCACCTGCGGCCCGCATTGCGGCAATCAGGTTTGCAGGATCGTCGCTCTGCATCAGCGCCGTGCCGACCAGGGCCATACGGTATCCCAGGGACGCCACGCGTGCTGCATCGGCGGCGACCGCCAGGCCGCTCTCCGCAACACAGGTCGCCTTTGGCAGTTGCGGCGCAAGCTTTTGCAACCTTTGTGCATCGACGGCAAGTGTTCTCAGGTTTCGCGTATTTACCCCGATCAGCAATTGCCCGGCATCCGCCTGGTCGCGATCGATGGGATTTTCGAGCAAGGCCGATGATCGACGCAGGTCATCCTCGTCAAAAGCCTCAAGCAGGACGAACAAACCGTGCTCCCAGGCGCGATCGAGCATTTGGCGCAACGTCGCATCGGCGAGCATTGTTGTGATCAGCAGGACGCCACTCGCACCGGCTTTACGCGCCTCCAGTATCTGCACCGGGTCGACAAGGAAGTCCTTGCGCATGACCGGCGTACCAGGCACTGCCGCGACGACGGTGGCCAGGTGCGCGAGATCGCCATCAAAGCGGCTGGGCTCGGTGAGCACAGAAATGGCGGCGGCTCCGCCGGCAGCATAAGCTTTAGCCCTCGAATTAAGGTCACTGGCACCGTAATTCAGGGCGCCTTCTGCCGGCGAGCGGTTCTTGATTTCAGCAATTACATCGAAGCTGCCCAGGGTCAGCGGGACTACCGGTTTGTCGAAGTCGGACGACGAAAATTCTGCCCGCATCGCGGCTGCTCTTGCCGCACTAAGCGTCGCCATGTTTTTCAGGAAGTCGCTCATTATGGTTTGAAATGTGCGCGCAGCCTGGTGAGGAAAGCTTCCGCTCGCCCGTCGTCGATCGCCGCAGCCGCCTGCGCGACGCCATCGCGTGCATGCTGCGCTTTGCCTTGCACTTCGAGCACCAGGGATGTGCCCATCAATAAGGCGTCGCGATGCGCGCCCTTGTCCTCGCCTGTAAATACGCGCACGAGTTCGCGCGCATTGTGCTCGGCATCGCCGCCGGCAAGACTGTCAGGATCGCAGCGTGCAAGATCATAATCTTCCGGGCTGCGTTTGCATTCCGTAACCTTGCCCGGCGTGACGTCGTACAACCAGAAGTCACCGGCCGGTGTTGCCTCATCCCAGCCGGGCTCTCCGTGAACCACGAACGCGCGTGCGAGCGGCATGCCCGACAAGGTGTCGGCCATCAGTTTTGCGGCGGGCTGACTGTAAGCGCCAATCAACTGGAACGGCGGCGCCGCCGGATTCGTCAGCGGCCCCAGGACGTTGAACACGGTGCGCACAGACAGGGCACCCCGTATCGGCACGACGGCTTTCATCGCCGGGTGATACGCCGGCGCAAACAGAAAAGTGAAACCCGTGGCCTCGAGGCAGGCGACTGCCTGCTGCTCAAGCAAGGGCAGTGGCATACCTAAGCTCTCCAGCATGTCGGCGCTGCCCGAGCGGCTCGATACGGAGCGATTGCCATGCTTGACCACGCGCGACCCGCAGGCCGCGGCGAGCAGGCCCGTGCCGGTCGACAGGTTAAGGCTGCCGGAGCCGTCCCCGCCCGTACCGACCGTATCGACCGTGGGCGCCCCGTCCGGAATCACCGGATGCACAGCGAGCTCGCGCATGGCCGTTGCGAAGCCACGAATTTCGTCCGCCGTTTCGCCTTTCGCACGCAAGCCGGCAAGCAATGCACCCGCGAGTGCGGGCGGCAGCTCACCCTCCGCCAGCGTGTGCATCAATTCATAGGACTGCCGCTCGGTGAGCGCAACGCCGTTGAGAAGGCTGTCCAGCAGCGCGCTGTACTCCCGGCTCATTTGCTCTCCATGCGCATGAAATTCGTCAGCAGCGTTTCACCTTCAGGCGTGAGGACGCTTTCCGGATGAAACTGCACGCCCTCGACCTGCAGTGTCTTGTGGCGCACGCCCATGATGACGCCGTCATCGGTCTCTGCCGTGATCTCGAGCGTATCGGGCAGGGAATCGGTGCGGGCGCACAGTGAGTGATAGCGCCCCACGACGAAGGGCTGTGAGATACCTTCAAACAGCGTCTTGCCGTCGTGCCTGATCGTCGAGGTTTTGCCGTGCATCAGGCGCTCCGCGCGAACGATCTCGCCACCTTGTTGCTGCACAATGCTTTGGTGACCGAGACAAACACCGAGTACCGGGGCCACGCCCGCGAAAGCGGCGATCATGTCCAGCGACACGCCCGCGTCATCAGGCCGCCCGGGTCCCGGGGATATCACGAGATGCGTCGGCAGAAGCGCGAGTCCTTCCCCAACAGTGATCCGGTCGTTTCGATACACGAGCACTTCTGCCCCATGGGCGGCAAATGCCTGCACGAGGTTGTAGGTAAACGAATCGTAGTTATCGATCAGCAGCATGCGCACGTGCGCGAATGAATTTGTAGCCATTACAGTCCCGCCTCAGCGATCTCGAGCGCGCGCCTCAGGATGGCGCTCTTTGCCAGCACTTCCTGGTATTCCTTCGCAGGCACGGAGTCGGCAACGATACCCGCGCCCGCCTGAAAACTGTACTCACCGCCCGCGAACACGAGCGTACGTATGGTAATCGCCTGATCCATGTCACCGCTGAGACCGAAGTAACCCGCAGTGCCGGCGTACAGGCCACGGCCGACCTGTTCCATCTCCTCGATGATCTGCATCGCCCTGACTTTCGGCGCACCGACCAGCGTGCCTGCCGGAAAACTCGCGGCAAACAGATCGAACTGATCGAAGTCCGCGGCAAGCTCACCCTCGACGCCACTGACTATGTGCATCACGTGGCTATAGCGCTCGATGGCCCTGTACGGATCGACTTTCACTGTGCCCGCTTTCGCAACGCGCCCGAGGTCATTGCGGGCGAGGTCGACCAGCATCACATGCTCGGCCGCTTCTTTTGGATCTGCCAGCAAAGCGGCCTCGTTCGCGAGATCTTCTTCGCCAGTTGCGCCACGCGGTAGCGTGCCCGCTATCGGCCGCAGAGTTGCCTTGCTGCCATGCAGCTTAACGAGCGCCTCCGGCGAGGAGCCGACGACCTGCAGATCGCCGAAGTCGAAATAGAACATGTACGGCGACGGGTTCAGCAATCGCAAGGCCCGGTACACCTCGAAAGGCGGCACGTCGGTTCTGCCACGAAACAGGACCGACAAGACGATCTGGTAAATGTCGCCCGACGCAATGTATTCCTTGCAGGCAGCGACACGCTCCGAAAACCCGGCTTCGGTCATGCTCGCCTCGGCGACCGAGACAGAAACATTCTTCGGCTGAGGTGGCACGGCACCGCGTAGCAACTGTATGACCTCTGACCGAAGTTGCTGCCGGACGTCTTCCGGTCCATCGTGCAACAGCGCAACCCGTCGCGTCAGGTGATCGAACACGAGTAGCGATGTAGGTGCAATGAACGCGGCGTCGGGCACGCTGGTTTGCTTCTCGGTATCCAGCGGCAGGTTCTCGAACAGCCTTACAACGTCGTAACCGGAAACACCCACCAGGCCGCCCGCGAACGGCAGGCCATCTTCGGGTTGTGGTCGTGGTGCAATTTCGATGGCGCGGCGGAGTGCCTGAAGATACTGCGCCTGATTTGTCGGACGAGCTTCTTTCCTGCCGTCGATGCAGAGCGACTCCGCGTCCATGCGCACCTCGACCGCATCGCCGAAACCGAGGAACGAATAGCGTGCCAGCCGCTCTCCACCCTCCACGCTTTCGAGCAGAAAGCGGGGCTTGAGCGAACCCAGCTTGAGATACGCCGAAACCGGTGTATCCAGGTCGGCGGCGATGTCGAACGGTGCATGCATAATTAAAGGATACCCAAGAAAAAAGCCCATCCCTGTTTTCGGCAGAGATGGGCTTCGATGTTCAGTCGTTCAGCGTAAAGTCAGCCAGCAGCCCCCTCTGTTTCGGACTGCCACCACCCGCTGTTGATTATTCGCGTATTCACGGGCTCGAGTATCTCTGCCACTTCCGCAAGCGTCAAGCTTCGCGACAGTTACAACTGATACAAGGTTGGCAGCACGAGCGAAAAGCCCAGCCACATGATGATCGTCAGCGGAATACCGACGCGCAAAAAGTCGGAGGCCTTGTAACCGCCAGCCGTCATGATCAAGAGGTTCGTCTGGTAGCCGAAGGGCGTCGCAAAACTCATGTTCGCACCGAACAGGACGGCGAGGATGAACGGTTCGGCGCTGACGCCGAGTTGCGCCGCGATACTGACTGCAATCGGCGTCCCGATAGCGGCCGCGGCATTGTTCGACACGATATTGGTCATCACCGTCATCAGCAGCATGAACGCGCTCAGTATCATCGGCGCCGGCAGGCCGGACGCCACATGCACAAAACTTAACGCGATGTAGTCCGCCATGCCTGTGCCAACCAGGGCCTTACCCAGCGCCAGTGCCGTCACGATGATCATGACTACCGGTATCGACAATGCGCTGGCCGCATCCCGCCAGGCCAGGCATCCGGTCCCAAGCATGAGACCGAGACCGATGAGCGCACTGACCGCGATCGGCAACATGCCGGTGGCCGCCGCGAAAATAACGCCTCCCATAATGAACAACGCCCGTTTCGCGTGGTGGGTTTTCGGCAGCGTGGTCGTGCCGTCCAGTACCAGCATCGTGCCGCTGTCTTTCAGGTAGGCAATTGCCTCGGCGGTGCCCTGGACCAGCAGAACGTCGCCCGCTCGCAGGAGCACCTGGTTCAGGTCACCGGTGACCTGGGAGCTTTCCACGCGGGCCCGGTGCACCGCGAGTGGCAACAGGCCGTAGCTGGCGCTAAATCGAGCGGCAGCAAGACTTCTTAGATGCAGGGGCGAGCCTCGGGTGACGACAACCTCTGCGAGATGTTGTCCTTCGGCCTTAAGCGGTGTCTCTTCGTCGACCGGGTGCTCGCTATCGGAAACGTTATACAGCGTCGCACCCAGCAGCTGCTCGTAATGCTTCAGGTTATCGGGTGAGTCTTTGACGAACAGCCGGTCGCCGGGCAGGATCGTGACAGACGGCAGTTTCGCGACAAACAGGGTTTCCGAACGCTGAATTTTATCGATGCGCAAGTTGCCGTCCGCCTTCGCCAGCACCTCCGACAGGGAACTGCCGTCCGCAAAGCCGCCTTCTTTCACGTGCAGTTGTGCGCTAAAGATACGCGGTGACGTATCGCCCATCGGCGGCGCCCGGTCCGGCAGCAATCTGGGCGCAATCAGCCAGAGAAACAACAGCGCGAAGCCGCCGACAATAGCGACCGGCGTCACCCACTCGAACATGCTGAACTGGTGCACGCCCATGTCCTGCGCTATGCCGACAACCAGCAGGTTTGTCGATGTTCCGATCGTTGTCGACATACCGCCGATGATCGTCGCGAGCCCCATTGGCAGCATGACGCCGGATACGGGGAACTTGGCGCGCAACGAGGCGCCAACGAGTATCGGCATAAGCAATACGACAATCGGCGTGTTATTCATAAAGGCACTGAGAATAGCGCCGGCAACGAGAGTGGTTGCTAGCGCGAGCACCGGAGCTGTCGCCCAGGCTTTGCTAACGACATTAGCCAATGGCTGCAGTGCGCCGGTGGTTTCCAGCGCTTTTCCGACCATCATCAACGCGCAGATCGCGATCAATGCCTCGTTGCCGAACCCGGCAAAAAAATCGATCGGCGCGATCGCCATTTCCCCGGCCTTCTCGTAGGGAAATATCTGAAATCCGGCGACGAGGATAATCAGGATGGCGAGTGACGAGGACTCAAGCGGAATATTGTCCCGCGTGAACAGAATCAGCGCGACGACCGTGAGAATGAGGACAGCCAGTCCATGTACGTCAGGTGAAATTGCTTCCAACAGGGTCTCGCTTCCGGGCATTGACCGACATCGCGGCGACCGTAGACGGTATCACAGTGCAACTCGTGAGTTCACACCTGTTTCGCAATGAATCCGGCGCCGTGTCCGGCACGCGTAATTGCCGCGATCCGATCGTAGAAACCCTTCACGTCATTGACGTTCCAGGTCGCGATGCTCGTTTCTCGCTGGAACGAGAGTGAGTCCGCAAATCGCATCAGCGGCAGCAGGTTTGCATAACGCAGGTCGGCGGCTTTGCCGCGCGGGAAAACATCCCACGGCGACAGGGTTGTAAGGTTTCGGTGCCGCACCGCGACGGCCGTTACCGCTTTCTTCCAGCGCCGGCCCCAGGCTCGCGAGCGCTCCTTTTGCAACAGTCGCGCACCCGCCTCATCGAGTGCCGGACACCAGCTGTTTTGTTGAGCGAGATGTCGTGAGCGACCGTGCAAAACGCCGCACACCCATTCCGCAATGGCCTCCATGTCGCGCAGCGTTTGCAGCGACGCGGGATTGGCTCCGCGTCGTTCGACGATATCGCCCCAACCCCGCAAAGCTATAGCAAGGCGACGGTTAAGCCAGCTATCGTACTCCACCAGCGGCTCTGCCCATTCGGTCAAATCGTGCAACCTGTCGCCATCGTCAACTGCCGCCAGCAGGGCCGCTTCCAGCTCCGCCATGGCCAGCTCCCCGCCCGCGTCCGCATACACCGCCAGGTCCACCTCTATCGGTATCCAGGCGGAGTGAGTTGGCACCTGCATACAGACTTTTGGCAAAAACTCGTTGGCCGCCTCGGCCGCTAACAGGGGACAAGGCGATGTAACAACTGCAGACTCCATGACCAGAAACATGTCGATATCTTGCGGCAACGGCCTTTTTCGGGCCGCAGGTCTTACTCGGTAAGTTGTGGAGATTTTCGGCCGTGCTCCGGCCGGGTCTGGTACGAGACCCTGTGCCGGTGTACCTTTCAACTCACATTCGGGACAGGAATCGCTATGCCTACTTTTGACGTTGTCAGTGACTTCGATACTCACGAGGCCAACAACGGCGTTGACCAGGCCAATCGCGAGGTCAACACGCGCTTTGACTTCAAGGGCACGGATTCCAAGTTCGAGCTCGATGAACTGGTGATTACGCTGACCACCCAATCTGATTTTCAGCTGCAGCAAATGCGGGACATCCTCTATCAGAAGATCTCCAAGCGTGGCATTAACGTCAGCTGCCTGGAGCCACAGAACATCGAGCGAGCAGGCAGTGGTGTGCGACAGAAGATTCTCCTGCGCCGCGGCATCGACGCCGACCACGCGCGCAAGCTGGTTAAAGAAATCAAGGCTTCAAAAATAAAGGTGCAAACGGCAATTCAGGGCGACAAGCTCCGCGTAACAGGCAAAAAGCGTGACGACCTGCAAAGCGTTATTGCTTTGCTCAGGGAATTCGATGTCGGCCTTCCTTTGCAGTTTGAAAACTTTCGCGACTGACGCCGTGTCTCCGCAGTCATGAATAGCGACACCCCCAAATCGCTTCGTCGCCAGGACATTACCTTCGAGGACAAGGATCAGGCCCTCGCGGATGATGTCCGGACGCTGGGTGAAATGGTCGGCGAGCTGATTCGCGAGCAAGGCGGCGAGGAGCTTTATGAAATCGTAGAGAACTCGCGCCTACGCGCCATTCGTCGCAGGGAGGGCACGGAGACGCCGGGAGAAAGCCTCGCGGATCTGGTCGATGACCTGAAACCAAAGGTGGCGCTGCAGGTCATTCGAGGTTTTGCAACCTACTTTCAGATGGTCAACACGGCCGAAAAGGTACACCGTATTCGCCGCCGCCGTGAATACCTGCGAGATGTCGTTCACTACCAGCCCGGCGGACTTGAAGATGCGTTTATAAAGCTCAAGGCATCCGGAATCAGCGCCAGTGGCATAAAAGAACTGCTCGATTCAATGTTGATCGAGCCCGTTTTTACCGCGCATCCTACGGAGCCGACGCGACGTACGATACTGCGCAAAGAACAGAATATCGTTAAGCACCTGATTGATCTGTTGAATCCGACGATGACGCCGCAGGAAACGCATGCGGCGCTACAGAACATCCGGCTGCTCGTAACGACCGGGTGGCAGACGAGCGAACACCCGTCGGAACGGATGACCGTTGCCGACGAACTCGAACACGTACTGTTTTTCGTTACTGACGTCCTGTATCGGACTGTCCCGCCTTTTTATGAGGACATCGAGAGCGCCATACGAAGAGTCTACGGTGACGACACCGACATCGAAATACCGATATTGTTGCGCTTCGGTTCCTGGGTTGGCGGTGACATGGATGGCAACCCCAACGTAAACGCTAAAACCATTCGCGAGACGCTCGCTCGCCAGCGATCGCTGATACTGGATCTCTATTACCGGGAGTGTTCCGGGATTGCCGCGAAACTCAGCCAGTCGATAGGTCACGCAACTTTCAGCCAGAGTCTGATCGACAGAATCGACACTTACCGCGGCGTGTTTCCAAATGTGTACCACGCGATGCCCGCGCGGCACAGGGATATGCCTTATCGCGTCTTTTTTCGACTCGTTCAGCAACGCCTGCAGTCGACTTATGACGACGACGTTTATCCCTACGAAAAAGTCGAGCAGTTGATTTCTGACATTCGTTTGATTGCCGACAGCCTGGCGGAACATAAGGGCAAGCAGGCCGGGCTTTTTGCTGTACAGCGCCTGTTACGCCGGATTGAAACTTTCGGCTTTCACCTGGTGACTCTGGACGTAAGACAGGACTCCGAGGTGCATCGCAATGTCATAGGCGAGTGCCTGGGCGATGAAGACTGGACCGAGAGGTCGCGGGACGAGCGAGTAACAAGACTGATCGCCGCGATAAGTTCGCGTGAAAACGCGCCGATGACGCTAAGCACGCAAGCTCGCAAGACGATCTCCGTATTCAAAGCTATAGCCTTCTGCGGCCGGAAGTACGGTCCGAAGGCAATCGGACCGTTCATCGTCAGCATGACTCAGGGCGCCGACGATATTCTTTCTGTTCTGCTGCTGGCGCAGTGGGGCGGACTGCAGAACAAACGCGGCGAAGTCCCACTCGACATCGCGCCCCTACTCGAAACAGTCGACGACCTGAAAAGAGGCCCGGATATTCTGAAGTCCCTGATGTCGATCGATTTGTACGCAGAACACCTGGCAAGGCGCAACAAAAGCCAAATGATCATGATCGGGTATTCCGATAGCAACAAGGATGCCGGTATCGCTTCTGCCCGGTGGGCCCTGCAGAACGCACAGGAAATCATCGCCAAAGCCGCCGAAGCACAGAATATCGAACTCACGCTGTTCCACGGCCGGGGCGGCACGATCAGCCGCGGCGGTGGCAGGACCCACGTCGCCGTGCTGGGTGCGCCGCCCGGCACGGTAAAAGGTCGCCTGCGCGTCACGGAGCAGGGCGAAATTATCAATGAGAAGTACGGCCTGCGCGGCATCGCGTTGCGTACGCTTGAACAAATCACGGGTTCGGTCGCGCTGGCGACGGCGCTGCCAAGGCACCGCGGCAGTGACCGCGCTGAATGGCACAGCATAATGGACGTCATTGCCGACGAAAGCCGCAGAGCTTACCGTCAGCTGGTTTATGAAACACCTAACTTTTACGAGTATTTTCGCAAAGCCACGCCTATCGATCTGATCGAGAAGATGCGTATTGGTTCGAGGCCGGCGGCGCGGCGGCGGCAGTCCGGCATAGAGGATTTGCGAGCGATTCCCTGGGTGTTTTCATGGACACAATCGCGCTTTGCCCTGCCCGGCTGGTACGGCATCGGCAGCGGGCTTAAGAAGGCGATTTCAGAATTCGGTGCGGATGCAATTAGCGAGATGTTTGAGGAATGGTATTTTCTGCGCTCGCTGGTGACCGACGCGGAAATGGTTCTCGCGAAAGCGGACCTCGGCATCGCGGAGCTGTACTCGGCGCTGGCGGGCGACGAGCTGCACAAGGAGTTCTTTCCTGTCATCAATGCTGAATTCGAACTGACGCGAGACCTGGTACTCAAATACGCGGAACATCAAACATTGCTCGAAACCGACGTCACCTTGCGGCGCGCCATCATGCTGCGCAACCCCTACGTTGACCCCATGAGCCTGATGCAGGTTGACCTCCTGTCCCGGTGGCGCGCATCGAATTGTGAAGATGCTGAAATCTTTGCTGCGCTTCAGGCGAGCGTCAACGGTATCGCGCAGGCCTTGCAGAACACGGGTTGAGATACCCGAAAAGCACTACTCCTTGATAAACGAGCAGAACTCGCTCAACGATTTACGTTTGATATCGGGCACCCTGGCGTTAGCCGCCGGATAGCCAACCACTAGTAGCAGGAAGGGTCGTTCGCTCTTCGGCCGATTTAGTATTTCATTCAGAAACTTCATTGGGCTGGGCGTGTGCGTCAGCGTTGCCAGGCCCGCCACGTGCAGCGCGGTAATCAGGATGCCAGTCGCGAGCCCTGTCGACTCGGCCGGGTAGTAATGCTTCACCTTGCGGCCGTCCGGCAGATCCGCAAACTTCTGCAGGAACACGGCAATAAGGTAGGGAGCAGTTTCCAGGAAAGGTTTATCAGCATCGGTGCCAAGCGGTTCGAGCGCTGCCAGCCATTCCTCCGACGCACGATGCTCATAGAATTCCTGCTCTTCTGCTTCCGCTGCCTCGCGAATTTTCTTTTTGGTTTCGGCGCCGCTCACGACAACAAAATGCCAGGGCTGCAGGTTTGCACCGCTAGGTGCGGTATTAGCCGCTCTTAACGCGGATTCAATGATGTCGATGGGCACCGGTCGGTCGGAAAAATCGCGAACGGTTCTGCGGCGATCGATATCGGCATAAAAATCCTTAAGCCTTTGTCGCATTTCCTCGACCGGGTATTCCCGGTACCGCGCTAGCGGAATGCTGGGGTAGCTTTTCAATTCAACTCCTCTTTTGCAGGACGCTCCATTCGTCGACATCGTTTTCCGAAACAGCATGCCCTCGCACCGAAATCCCGGCTTCGTGCACGCTTTCTGCACTTCCAGACACCAACGGATGCCATGGCTTCAGGTCTTCACCGTCCGCAACCAATCGATATGCGCAGGTGTTTGGCAACCAGTGAAACGCCTCCGGTTCGTCCAGTGACAATCTCAGGCAACCCGCAACCAGCCGGGTGCGTTCCGCATAGTTTGAACAGCGACAGCTCTTGATATCAAGCAATTGGCACGCGATGTCAGTGTAGAAGACCTCTCCACTTTCCTCATCTTCGAGCTTGTGCATGCAACACAAAGCACAGCCATCGCACAGGGATTCCCACTCGTCGGTGGTCATTTCGGAGAGTGATTTGCGTTTCCAAAACTGATCGTTCATCGTCTAATACTCTGCTCTACTACGAATCGAATAGCCATATGAAAGCCGTGTTTCTCGACTTCGGGACGATGGGCCCCGGTCTCGATCTCTCGTCCCTGCGATCTCTACTGCCGGAGCTCGAGTTTTTCGATTTGAGCACTGCGAACCAGGCGTCGGAGCGAATCCGGGATGCCGAGTTTGTCCTCGCAAACAAAATGCTCATTACCGATGCATTGATGCAAAGCAGTCCCGCGCTGCGGTTCATCGGACTGACGGCCACGGGTACCAACAACGTTGACCTGGATGCCGCAGAGCGGCACGGCGTCGCCGTGTGCAACATAAGAGCCTATTGCACCCAATCGGTCACCGAGCACGTGTTCGGTTTGCTTCTCAATCTCACTCACAGTCTTTCGCAGTACAACGCGGCCGTCCGCGCCGGCAACTGGCAGCGAGCCGGCAACTTTTGTTTGCTCTCCTATCCCATCAGGGACTTGTCAGCAATGACTCTCGGCATCGTCGGCTACGGCGAGCTCGGGAGAGGCGTAGCCAAAGCGGCGAATGCTTTCGGTATGCAGGTCATCATCTCTGCCCGGCCCGGCACCCATACGGTCGAGAATGGCCGGGTTGCGTTCGACGAATTGCTGCACCGCTCCGATGTCATTTCCCTGCACTGCCCACTGACGGAGGCGACTGCAGGGCTGTTCGGCGAGCGCGAGTTCAGGAAAATGAAGTCGACTGCCATATTGATTAATACCGCGAGAGGCGGGCTCGTGGACTCTGAGGCTTTGGTTACCGCTCTCGAGGACGGCGACATTTTCGCTGCCGCGATCGATGTGCTGCCGGAAGAGCCTCCCGTGAATGGAAACCCGCTGCTGGATTACGACGGCGCCAATCTGATCATGACGCCGCACATTGCCTGGGGAAGCAACGAAGGACGGCAGGCGGCGATCGAAGAACTTGCGCTTAACGTTGCCGCATTTCTAAAGGGTGAAAAACGCAATCGAGTAGTGTAGGCCGCATTCGGGCGATCGATCTGCGCAGCCCGTTTAGAAACCCGCACCCACAAACAAGGTATAGAACGGGCCTTCAAGTCGGTCCGCCGCAGAGTCAATCCCGCTTACCTGTCCGAAGTCGGCCTGATGCGCACGAAAGCCAAGAAATGCTACGCGCCCAAGCGGTACTCGAAACCCGAGGTAAGCACCAAGCGCGTTAGCCTCAAACGCGACTTCCGGTTCGAAGCAATAAGTGTAAAGGGTGTAACAGTTGAATTCGGCGAAGTCCACGTTGTACCAGCCCGCGCCGGCTTCCAGGAAAAAGCGCGAGCGTTCACCAAACCCCAGTTTGACCGAAGGGGTAAGGTACAGGCCGCGCATTACCAGGTCGCTGTATAGCCCGCGGATATCGCTGTCCGTTCCGAAAAACCCGAGATCAACGCCGATTAACACATCGGCGCTGCCCCACTGCGTTACGCGTTTATGAAGTGCGAATTCAAAGCCCAGGCCCACGTCGTCAAAACCGTCCCCGGCGATGGATTCTATGTCGCCCAGGTTTTCCCATGCGGTGATGCCCCCGCTGATGCTCCAGAACCATTGTTTGGCTGTGTCGTTGTCAACAACATCGTCCGCAATAGCGACGGAACTCATCATCAGCACGGCGACGGCCGTGACCGGAAGCAGGTGGTTCATTTGCAGGCCCTCCAGAGCCAGGGGATGTAGCCACCAATGATGTTGGCCCCGACAGGCAATCTCCTGTCGGGATTCGACGGATTTCCTAATGATTATCGGATGTTGCCGGAATGTGCCTGGTTTAGGCGCCGACAACCTGCCGGGCCCAATGCACGATGCCACGCACTCGTGCGGAGCCAAGGTCATGGGCCTCGTCAAAACCGACCCAACGCCACTCTTGATGCTCAGGCTCACCGGTCTCGGCTGAATCACCCAAAACCACTTCGTCCTCAAGTGTCCGGCCGAGGTAATAGCGTGCCACCTTGCCCTTGCTGTAGGGCCCCGTCTCGAAGTAGCGGTCGCCCCAGTCAAACTTAAGATCCACGATTCCGGTTTCTTCCGCGACTTCGCGCATCGCCGCATCGAACGGGTCCTCCCCGGGCTCTCTCATGCCTTTCGGAAAATCCCAGTGGTTATACGCCCGCAGCAATACCGTCTTCCATCCGTCGTCGGTCTGGCGAACGACCACGACCCCACAGGATAGCTTGTGCTCCATCAGGCATTGGCTCCGCGAAGTACGTCGGCGGGGCGTGCGTTGACAGCACCGCGAGCGGCGAAGTAACCGCTCAGGCAGACAATAAACACGCCCGCCGAAACCCCCGCCAGCCAGATCATAGGACTAAATTCATAAGGCAATTCAAATAGTTGTGTCGCTACCAGGTAGGCCAGTGCCGAAGCTCCCGCCGAGGCCAGAACGCCGGCCGCGGTACCGAGAGCGGCGAATTCTGCCATCACGCCAGCGAAGACCGTGCGGCGGCGTGCGCCCAGGGCCCGCAACATCGCGCTTTCAAAACGGCGTTCATCCATCGTGGACTGCACCGCTGCAAACAGCACCGCGACGCCAGCCGCCAGCGTAAACAGGAACACCGCCTGAACGGCGAGGCTGGCCTTCTCGATAATGCCGCGCACCTGCGCAAGAATCGCGCCAAGGTCGATCACCGAAACGCTCGGATGCGCACGCATCAGGTTGACGAGCATCGCCTTCTGATCGTCGGCGATGCGCAGGCTGGAGATGTAGGTCGTTGGCATTCCGTCCAGCGCACCGGGCGATAGCACGATAAAGAAGTTCGGTTGGAAAGAGTCCCAGTTCACTTTCCGGGTGCTCGCAATCTCGGCCTCGACCTCATAACCGGCCACAAAGAACTTCAGGCGATCACCGATGGTCAGGCCCGCGTTCATGGCGGCCTCTTCTTCAATGGATGCCAGCGCCGGCCCGCTATAGTCTGCCGGCCACCATTCGCCTTCGACCAATTCATTGGACGGGCTCAACTCCGCCGCGTAGGAAAGGTTGGCCTCACGATTGGCCAGCCACTTTCCGTCCTCGTTCGGGTATTCGCGGTCCTTCACAGACTCGTCGTTGATTGTCGTCATGCGCGCACGAACCATCGGTGTGAACACAGGGCGCTCCATGCCATTCGCTTCGAACAAGCCTGCAACCGACTCCACCTCTTGAGGCTGGATATTAATCAGGAAATGATTCGGTGCATTGTCGTCAAGTGATTCTCGCCATCCTTCCAGCAGATCTGTTCTGACCAGCGTCAGTAATAGCAGTACCGTTATTCCAAGTCCGAATGCAACGACCTGCACAGCGCTGTCGCGGCCACGGCGAGCGACATTGGCGAGACCGTAGCGCCAGGCAACGCCGACGCCTGACCGGGCCCGACCAATGAGCGCTACGAGCGCCCGTCCAACCAGGTAGAGCAGCGCAGCAATAATGATGATTCCGCCTATGAGTATCGCCAGCATTCGCAGGTCGCCGACCGAGCGATACAACATTACGGCGACAGCCGCGAGTGCAAGGCCCGACACCAACAGGCGAGACGGCGCAGGCGGCATGGCGTCGTGGCGAAGTACGCGCAGCGGCGGTGTATTACGCAGTTGAATTAGCGACGGCAGCGCAAATCCAAGCAACAGAACTATCGCACTACCGCTGGCGAGTATCGCCGGTCGCAGGCCTGATTCGGGCAGGTCTTTTTGTTGCATCAGGTCGAGCAACACACGGGACAACATTTCCTCCGCACCATACCCGACGATGCTGCCGCCAACGATGCCGAGTACGCCCAGCAGAATCAGTTGCACGAGCGCCACCGAGATCACGAAGCCTTGTGTCGCGCCGAGACTCTTCATCAACGCCACGGTATCCATGCGCCTTTGGGCAAAGCGGCGCGCCGACATGGCGACGGCGACGGCACTCAGCAACAAGCTGATCACGGCCGTCAATGATAAAAATCGTTGTGCCCTGTCGGCTGCATTGTAGGCCCGCTCGCTACTGTCCTCCTGGGTCCCGAGACGCACAGAATCCGGCAAGCGGTCCTCTATGGCGGCATTGAAATCGGCAACCGCCTGTTCATCGCCCGCCACCAGCAGTGCGTAGGCAACGCGGCTGCCCTCTCCTATGAGTCCACTCCGCGAAATGTCGTCGATATTGAGCAGCACCGAGGGTGCCAGCGAGGCAAATCCGATGGATTGATCCGGCCGGTAGGTCAGAACTGCGGACACGCGCAGATTAAGTTCACCGACAGACAGCATGTCGCCGACATCAGCACCAACCCGGGCCAGCAGCGCACCGTCGGCCCATACTTCACCGGACCTCGGTATATCGTCTACAGTGCGTTGTTCACCGAACAAGGTATCCGAAACCCTGACGCTGCCGCGTAACGGGTAGGCCTCGCTCACTGCCTTTATAGTGGCCAGGGAGCTTTCATCGCCGGCAAACACAACCGACGGAAACGACATCGTTTCGGCGGTTTCAAGCCCGTATTCGATCGCCAGTTGGCGCCACTCGTCGGGCACGCGGTCCTGTGAACGCAGCCGGAGGTCGGCGGCCAGGACCTCATTTGCCTGGCGTGAAACGGCCTTGCCGATACGGTCGGTCAGAAAGCCGACCGCCGTCAGGGCGCCGACGGCGAGGCCGACAGCGGCCAACAGTACCAGGACCTCGCCGGAACGCAGTTCCCGGCCGAAACTTCGCAACGCAAACGCCAGCGCTTTCATCCGCGCGCCCTTTCGTCGCCGACCAGCTTACCGACGTCGAGTGAAAGGATCCGGTCACAACGACCGGCAAGGTCTTGATCGTGCGTAACGAGAACCAGCGTCGTCGCCGTCGTACGATTGAGCTCGAACATCAGCTCCATGATGTTGGCGCCTGTGCGACTGTCGAGATTGCCGGTGGGTTCGTCCGCGAACAGGACAGCGGGTTCGGTCGCGAAAGCGCGCGCAATTGCAACTCGCTGTTTCTCGCCACCGGACAATTGCGACGGGTAATGACTCCAGCGATCACTGAGCCCGACTTTTCCGATAATGTCACGTGCCGTGGCACGCGCGTCCCGCTGACCTGCGAGCTCCAGCGGCAGCATGACGTTTTCCAGCGCATTCAGCGACGGCACGAGGTGAAAGGACTGAAACACGAAGCCCACATTTTCTGCCCTGAGGCGGGCTCTGCCGTCTTCATCCAGCCGCGACAGGTTTGCGGTATTCAGAATGACATGACCGCTGGTCGGCAGATCCAGTCCGGCCAGCAAAGCGAGCAACGTCGATTTGCCAGCACCCGACGGCCCAACCACCGCAACCGACTCTCCGGCCAATATTTTGAAACTGACGTCCGAAAGAATGGTCAGACTGCCTTCCGGGCTGCTAACCTGTTTGCTTAGATTGTGCGCCTCGAGAACCGGATTTCCGTTTACTGACAGCTTCGACATGCGAATATTTATTTCCCTGTTAATGATATTGATGACCGCTAGTGCGGGCGGCACCGGTACGCCAACCGTGCTCATCTTTGGCGACAGCCTCAGCGCCGGCTACGGAATAGATGTTGACCAGAGCTGGGTGAGTTTGTTGCAACAGCGTTTAAAAGAGCAAGGGTACGAACATAAGGTCATTAATGCCAGCATCAGCGGCGAAACGACTGAAGGCGGCGCGACTCGGATCGAAACGGCACTCAAGGATTTTTCACCCGAGCTCATAATCCTCGAGTTAGGCGGCAATGACGGCCTGCGCGGCATTCCGGCAGCAAGAATGAAATCGAACTTCGAACAGATAATCAAAAGGGCACAAGCCTCCGGCGCCGCTGTAGTATTGCTCGGCATCCGCATACCGACCAACTATGGACCGCGGTACTCTGCTGAGTTTGAAGCTGTTTTTCGCCAGGTATCCGAGAGCCTGGATGTGGAATGGATAGAATTTTTTATGGAAGGAATCGCGTTGAATGATGCTTTGTTGCAGGATGACCGCATTCATCCCAACGCTACCGCACAACCCCTGCTGCTGGATAATGCATGGCCGGTGATCAGCGCCGCGCTGAACCAGTAGAGACCGACAGAAATATCGAGGTATCAGTTTTGGAAAAAGTCTGGCTAAAGTCATATCCACCTGGCATGCCTGAAGAGGTGCCGACACCGCCCTACCGATCCGTGCGAGACCTGTTTGAAAGAGCGTTCGAAAAATATCCGGAGAATGCCGCCTACACGAACATGGGCAGGACCCTCAGCTATGCTGAGCTGGACCGTTTGTCGATGCAGTTCGCGTGTTATTTACAGGGGACACTCGGGCTATCGCGCGGCGAACGCGTCGCGATCATGTTACCGAATGTGCTTCAGTATCCGGTGGTCATGTGCGGCATTTTTCGCGCCGGTCTCGTCGTCGTTAACGTCAATCCGCTGTACACATCAAGAGAGCTCAAACACCAGCTGATCGATTCCGGCGCGAAGTGCATCGTTATTCTCGAAAACTTTGCCCACGTTCTGAAGGACATTATTGCAGACACCTCGGTCACCCAGGTCGTTACGACCGGCATCGGCGATCTGCTGGCCCGGCCAAAAGGCGCGATAACCAACTTCGTGCTGCGCTACATCAAGAAATCGGTGCCTGCTTACAAGTTCGACAACAGCATCTCACTGCGGAGTGCTTTGCGAACGGGTGCCGACAAGGCGCTCAATGTAGTTGACATCGGCTATGCCGATATTGCCTACCTGCAGTACACCGGCGGCACTACCGGTGTATCCAAGGGAGCGATGTTGAGTCATCGCAACATGGTCTTCAACGTACAACAGTCTACGACCTGGCAGGACGATGCCTACAAAGGGGTCGAGCCGATTATCGCCATCACGGCACTGCCGCTGTATCACATATTTTCCTTGCAGGGGAATTGCCTGACGGTCATGGCGCAGGGCGGTGAGAATATCCTGATCACCAATCCGCGCGACTATGAAGGCTTTGCTAAGGAAATCGCGAAGTTCAAATTCAACCTGTTTACCGGCGTGAACACGATGTTTGCGTCGTTGATGAACACGCCGAGCTTTTCGAAAATCGATTTCAGCCATCTTCGTGTCTGCATTGGCGGCGGCATGGCTGTACAACCCGCGATAGCCAAAGAGTGGCGGCAGAAGACCGGCACGACAATATTGCAGGGTTACGGGCTCACGGAAACCTCTCCTGCTGCCATTGTTTGCCGCATAGACGGCGAATTCACGGGCACGATCGGTCTGCCGCTGCCATCGACGGAAGTCATGATCGCGGCAGACGACGGCAATCCGTTACCCATTGGCGAGATCGGCGAGATTTGTATCCGTGGCCCGCAGGTGATGGAAGGCTACTGGCAGCGACCGGCCGAGACGGCGGAAGTCATGTTGCCGGGCGGCTGGCTGCGCACCGGCGACGTTGGGCGCATGGATCAAAACGGCTACATCTATATCGAGGATCGCAAGAAAGACATGATTCTTGTCTCCGGTTTCAATGTGTACCCGAATGAGATTGAGAACGTCATCGTCGAGATGGATGGCGTACTCGAGGCGGCGGCCATCGGACTGCCGGATGAGCGCGCCGGAGAGATTGTGAAAGTTTTTGTCGTCCGCAAGGACCCTGGCATCACTGAGCAGGATGTTCTCGATCACTGCCGCAAAAACCTGACGAATTACAAGCGTCCACGCATCGTTGAGTTCAGGGACAGCCTGCCCAAGACCAACGTCGGCAAGATTCTGCGCAGAGAATTACGAGACTGAATCCATGCAAAAGATATTAGCGGTGCTACCTGCACTACTCCTGGCGGCCGTGGTGGGCGCCGCTGTTCCCATGCCACTCGACCCCATTAAGGTCGCGCCGCATATCTACCAGCTGGAATTCGAGAACGAACGCGTGCGCGTCATCCGGCAAACGATACGCAATGGCGAAACCCAGCCGTTGCACGCCCATCCGGATCGGCTCCTCGTTTACCTGCAGACCTGCGCGTGGCTCGAAGACGATGGACAGGGCGGCGAACGCATGCAGCAATTCAAATACGGCGAAGTTGTCTGGGTTGCTGCCGAAACGCACGGCGGCTACGCAATGGACGTCGTGCAGGAGTGCAAGATTCTGGAGGTCGAAATCCTTTGATCATCACGTAACGGTGCGTCGAGTGAGATATTGTTTTCAGGAATGGCTCACTGCGCTCCCGTCAAACGGGAGCGAGCTCCGCTTTATTTCCTGAAAACAATATCTCACTCGCCACACCCCCATCTAATGATAGTCGGGACTCAGTTCGTGAACGGCATCAACGAGCGCGCCGAGGTGGTCAGGGTCGATGTCTGGTGTGATGCCGTGGCCGAGGTTGAAGACGTGCCCCGGACCTTTGCCGTAGCTTGCCAGCGTGTCGGCAACGCCCTGGCGTATCACTTCGGGTGATTCCCGGAGTGTTGCGGGGTTGAGGTTGCCCTGCAATGCCACCTTGTCGTCGACATACCGCCGGGCCGTTGCGAGGTCGGTCGTCCAGTCGACACCCAGTGCATCGCAACCGGTATCCGCGAGGTCGGCCAACAGCGGGCCGGCGCCTTTGGTAAACAGAATCACCGGCACCCGTCGCCCGTCTTTCTCGCGCGTCAGGCCATCCACGATTTTTTGCATGCTCGCCAACGAGAATCGTTTGAAGTCGTCGCCCTCGAGCGCAGCTCCCCAGGTATCGAAAATCTGTACCGCCTGTGCGCCGGCGTCGATCTGCGCGTTCAGGTATTCAATGGTTGTTTCGGCAACGACGTCCATCAATTGGTCCAGGACATCCGGGGCCTCGGCTGCGAGCGCCTTGATGTGGGGGAATTCGCGGCTCGAGCCGCCTTCGACCATGTAGGTTCCGACCGTGAACGGACTGCCCGCAAAACCGATCAGGGGAACGTCACCGTTCAGTTCACGGCGTATGGTGCGTACCGCCTCGAAAACGTAGCCCAGCTTGCTCTCGACATCAGGCACCCTGAGGCCCCGGATCGCATCAGCCGTTCGCACCGGACTTTTGAACTTCGGGCCCTCGCCCTCGACGAAATACAGACCGAGGCCCATGGCATTTGGGACGGTCAAAATATCGGAAAACAGTATCGCCGCGTCGAGCTTGTAGCGCCTGAGCGGCTGCATCGTTACCTCGCAGGCCAGCTCGGGGTTTTGGCAGAGGTCAAGGAAGCTCCCGGCTTCTGCACGCGTGGCGCGATATTCCGGCAGATAGCGGCCGGCCTGCCGCATGATCCATACGGGCGTACGCGAGACGGGTTGGCGCAGCAGCGCGCGAAGGAATACGTCATTCTTGAGTTCGGTCATTGCGTTCCTACCTGTGATTCTATGGAGGCCTGCATGGCAAGCGCGGCTGCACGCGGGCTGTCGGCGTCGCGGATCGGTCGGCCGACGACTATGTAGTCCGCACCATTGGCAAATGCTGTCTCGACGGTAACCACTCTTTTTTGGTCGCCTACGGGCTTGTTGTCGACAGGCCGGATGCCGGGCGATACCACCAGCAATTTGTTGTCAACAAATTCGCGCAGCCGCGGCACCTCGAGCCCCGATGAAATGACCCCGTCGCATCCCGCATCCAGCGCCTGCCGGGCGCGCGACAAAACCAGCGCCTCAAGATCGCAGTTGAAACCAAGATCGTCCAGGTCACCGCGATCGAGGCTTGTCAGCACCGTCACGCCAAGTACCTTCATGCTGTCACCCTTGTTTTCTGCGGCCGCCTCCATGATAGAGCGATTGCCGTGTACAGTGACGAACGAAGCACCCCGGTCTTTTAACTGCCTCACGGCCGAACCAACCGTAGCCGGGATATCAAAAAATTTCAGGTCGCAAAAAACCTTCTTGTCACGCGCCAGCAACCAGTCCAATAACTCAAAGTAGCCACCGCTCATCATGAGCTCGAGGCCAATCTTGTAGAACGTGACGGCGTCACCGAGCTCCTCGGCGAGTTCCCGTGCCCGCTCACAGTCCGGGACGTCCATGGCGAAAATCAGGCGATCTTTACTGGGTATGGCTTTGTGCTTCACTGCGGTCCTCCATGAAATCGCAGCGCATTCTATCAGCCCGTGAGGGCCTCGTGTGCCGAGATCGCATACCGATCCGTCATTCCAGCGATGAAATCGGCAACCACTCGTGCGCGGCCAGCATCCGCAGCACCGGCGGCCGCTGCAGCGAACTCGCGCGGCATCAGATTCGCATCGCGCATGTAGGCGTCGAACAGATCACGAACCATCGCCTGCACCTTGCGGGTCATTTCAAGTTTCTGTTCGTGGCTGTAAAGGTGCGCGTAGAGAAATCGCTTTAGCGACTGATGCTGCTCGTACATGGCCTCCGACATTGAGACCAGCGGCTTTCCGGCGTTTCGAACATCCTCTATGGATCCCGGCGCAGCGGCGTCGAGGCGCCGCCGGGTTTCTTCAATCAGGTCAGTAACGACGGCACCGATCATGCGTCGAATGATCTCGTATATCAGCCGGCGATCCTCGAGATCAGGATAGCGTGCATGAACCTCATCAAAACGTGTCGCGAACAGCGGTTGTTCCCGTAGCTGTTCGAGTGTGAGCAGCCCGGCGCGCAGGCCGTCGTCTACATCGTGATTGTTATAGGCAATCGCGTCAGCGATGTTGGCAATCTGGGCCTCGAGTCCCGGCTGCTTGCGCTCGAGAAAACGCTCGCCGACATCACCGAGTTCGCGCGCATTGCGCACGGAGCAATGCTTCAGTATTCCTTCGCGTGTCTCGAACATCAGGTTCAGCCCGGAAAAGTCCGCGTACTTGGCCTCCAGTACGTCGACGACGCGCAACGATTGCAGATTGTGTTCGAAGCCGCCGTAGTTACGCATGCACTCGTTCAGCGTGTCCTGGCCGGCGTGGCCGAAAGGCGTATGGCCGAGATCATGTGCGAGACAAATGGCTTCCGTGAGCGGCTCATTCAATTGCAGCGCAACAGCGACTGTGCGGCCGATTTGTGAAACCTCGAGTGAGTGCGTCAGCCGGGTGCGGTATAAATCGCCCTCGTGGTTGACGAAGACCTGCGTTTTGTAAACCAGCCGCCGGAAAGCCGTCGAGTGAATGATGCGATCACGGTCTCGCTGATACTCACCACGATGGGCGGAGGCGGGCTCAGGGTGACGCCTGCCGCGGCTTTGCGATTCAAAGGCAGCGTAAGGTGCGAGTGCCGCTTCCATCAGATGCTTCTGCCGACGATCTGCTCGAGTCTTTTGACGTCGTAAGCCGCCGTGAAGTACGCGTCGCCAAGGCCTCGCAGCAACACGAATCGCAGCTGTTTTTGCTGAACTTTTTTATCCAGCCCCATAGCCCGCATCCAGTCCTCTGCGGCGATCGGCGGCGGCTCGATCGGCAGGCCGGAGCGTTCTAATAAGACACGCAGGCGCTGCACGTCACTGGCTGCTATACCACTCAGTTCAGCCGCCATGACCATACCCGCAGCGACTGCTTCGCCATGC
>Ga0224510_10000703_pt1 | contig 24422 bp, 29 predicted proteins | sample SF_May12_sed_USG_FD_170161 | JGI IMG/M metagenome (GOLD analysis project Ga0224510, IMG submission 170161) | Sediment microbial communities from San Francisco Bay, California, United States - SF_May12_sed_USGS_4_1 | ecosystem: Environmental > Aquatic > Marine > Sediment | place: USA: California... | reverse complement strand
ATTACCGTCGGCCAGCAGGAGGCGACCGGCCCGGGCGCCGCCGGGGCGCTCGGGCTCTTGCAGGGCAACAAGGCCTCGATCGTGTTCGAGTTGCTCGATCCCGAGGTGCGCAGCGTGACCTCCGGCGATTTCGAGCGGCAATGGCGCGAGCGAGCAGGGCGCCTGCCGCAGGTGCGCAAACTCACCTTCGCCTCCAACGTGATCCAGCTCGGCTCGCCGGTGCAGATCGAGCTGTCCGCGCGCAGCCCGGAAGGCCTGGCGCAGGCGGTGCTGGCGCTGCAGGAGGCGCTGCGCGGCATCGACGGCGTGTTCGACGTGCGCGACGACCGCGATCCCGGCAAGCAGGAGGTGCAGTTCCAGCTCAAGCCCTCGGCGCGCGCCCTGGGCATCACGCTGGAGTCGCTCTCGCTGCAGGTGCGCGCCGCGTTCTACGGCGCCGAAGCCCTGCGCGTGCAGCGCGGGCGCGACGAAGTGCGCGTCTACGTGCGCCTGCCGCGCGGCGAGCGCTCGGCGCTGTCGGACCTGCAGCGCTACCGCATCCGCACGCCCACGGGCGAGTTCGTGCCGCTGCACGAGGTGGCCGAGCTCTCGCGCGGCTACGGCCCCTCGACCATCGTGCGCCGCAACAGCCGCCGCATATCCACCGTCTTTGCCGAGGTCGACAGCCGCACCGTCACCGGGCAGCAGGTCAACAACCGGCTGGTCGGCGAGGTGATCCCGGCGCTGCAGCGCGAGATCCCGGGCCTCACCTACGCCATGGGCGGCGAGCAGCGCGAGCAGGCGCGCACGCTGCCCGGCCTCGCGCGCAATTTCGTGCTGGCGCTGTTCTGCATGTACGCCCTGCTCGCGCTCGCGTTTCGCAGCTACGTGCAGCCGCTGATCGTGCTGGCGTCGATCCCCCTGGGCCTGGTCGGCGCTGTGCTGGGGCACCTGGTGATGGGCCTGCCCATGGGGCTCACCAGCCTCTTCGGCGTGGTCGGCCTCGCCGGCATCATCGTCAACGGCTCGCTCGTCCTGATCGACTTCATCAACGAGGAACTGGCCCGCGGCAAGCCCCCGGCGCAGGCGATCCGCGAGGCCTGCAAGGGCCGCTTCCGGCCGATCCTGCTCACCGCGATCACCACTTTCCTCGGCATCTTTCCGCTGATCATCGAAAAGAGCATCCAGGCGCAGTTCCTGATCCCGCTCGCCGTGTCGATCGGCGTCGGCGTGCTGGTCGGCACCATGATCCAGATGCTGCTCACGCCCGCGCTTGCCATGGCGGTCGAGGACCTGCGCGCGCGCTTTGCGCGCACCGCCCCGGGCACGGCATAATGGCCGCGTGAAAGTCGTCATCACCTACTGCGTTCCCTGAAACTACCTGCCCCGGGCGGTCAGTCTGGCTGCCCAGATCAAGCAGGAACTGGGCATCGAATCCGAGCTGGCGAAGGGCGCGAACGGCGTCTTTGACGTCGCCGCCGACGGCAAGCTCGTCTTCTCCAAGCACCGCGACCGGCGCTATCCCGAGCCGGCCGAGATCATCAGCGCGCTGAAGGCGCGCCAGGGCGCCTAGAGCGCCACGACCGGCCTCCGCGATTCCCGCGATCAGTAGCGGCGCGCGCCGCCGTAGTCTTCGTCGAAGAGCGAGAACGGCGGCGCACGGCCGACCAGCGCCTCGATCAGGGCCAGCTCGACGTCCGTGTGGTTGATGAACGGCGCCGGCTGGATGCGCTTCGCCGCGCCCGCTTTCAGCACGTAGCGCGGCGCGTCGTGGTGCCTGGAGACGATGCGCTCGGAAACATTGGCATCGTCGACGGCGGAGATGAGCACGTCGCCGTAGCAGGTGCAGACATAGCTCCGGTCCGGCTCGGATTCCACGTACAGGCCGGTGCCGCGAATGCCGGAGGCGGAAGTCATGGTGACGATGCGCTTCGTGCCCGCGCCGAACACCGAGAGCAGCGCGCCGGTGGCGAGGCGCAGGACGTTCACGATGCCGCTCGCGCCCGAGAGCTCCAGCCGGCTGTTTTCGCGCAGCAGGAACGCATCGAACCCCACGACGAAGATCAGCTGCGCGCCCTTTCCGGTCTCGATGCGGTCGGTGGCGCCGATGCGCGTCGCGCTCGTCGCCGCCTGTCCGTTCACCGTCACCGTGCCGGTGGCTTCATGCACCGACTGGCCCGCAGGCAGCTTCTGCGGCTTGCGGCCGAAGAGCTGCGCGCGCGCGGCGGGAATGCCGCCCGCGGCGAGCAGGCCCGCGGCGAGCGCCTTCAGCAGGAATGCGCGGCGCGGGTCTTCGCTTTCGTTGGACCGCCTGGACATGGGCGACGTATTATCACGCGCAAGCCTACCCCGGGGGAAGGTCCGATGAAGCGCTCCACCGCGATTGCCGCATTGCTCATGCTGGCCGCGCCGCTCGCGCACGGCGCGGAAGGCTGGCGCTACGGGTTGTCGGGCGACGTCATGCACGATGACAACGCCACGCGCGGGCTGCTCGACGGCGCGAAGTCGGACAACATCGTCATGCTCGAGGGCTCGGCGACGCGCAGCTACCTGCTGTCCCCGCGCAGCGGCGTGCTGGTGCGCGCAGCGGCGCGCTACTCGCACTTCACGGACATCAAGGACGTCAGCAACCTCGCGCTCGCCGGCCGCGCCGCCTGGCGCTATCAGCCCGGCACCGGCTTCAGCGCCCCGTGGTACGAGCTCGCCGGCCAGGCGCAGTATCTGCGCCACGCCGACAGCGAGTTGCGCGATGGCAGCATCGTCTCCTTCGACGCGAGCGCCGGCAGTCATCTCACTGACCGCACGCGCGTAGCCGGGGGCGTTGGCGTCGACAAGCGGAGCGGCGGCGGCACGGTCGGCCTGTACGACCTCTCCACGAACCGCATCTGGGGCACGCTCGACGTGCGGCTGGGCGCGCGCAACACAGCCTACGCGCGCCTCACGCGCCAGGCGGGCGACCACGTGTTCAGCTCGGGCTCGACCAGCGGCCTGACCGCCGTGTGGGAGGACGACCCGGCGCTGCGCGGACCCCTGGGGCTCGCGGTGGCGAACACCTACCGCGTCGACGCGTCGACGTTCATCTACGAGCTGGGCTTCAACTATCCGCTGGACCGCAAGCAGGCGCTCGACGTTTCGTTCGCGCGCATCGAGTCGAAGATGGAAGAGGGCTTGCTGCAAGGCAATTCCTACGACGCGACGCAGGTCCGCGCCACCTACCTCTACCGCTTCCAGTAGCTCAGGTTCCCGAGATGTAGCGCTGGAAGAACAGCGTCACGCCGAACCCCGCAAGGGCGAGGACAGCGAGCGCGGGCGACCCGGCGCCGGCGATGAGCAACGCGTCCAGCAGCGATATCCCCGCAATGAGGCTCACCACCGCGCGCGGGATATCGCCTTTGCGGCGCCGGCGCAGGAACCACAGCGCCACCAGCATCCAGCCGGTGAACAGCAGCCAGAACGGCGCCACCGCGAAATGCGCGGCCGCGAGCCAGGCGCCGTAGGCCGCCGGCGCGGCGAGAAAGAGGAGCGGCCACAGGTTCTCCACGCGCGCGAGGTTCTCCTGCTTGGCGACGTAGGTGAGCCCGATGAGATAGCAAAGCAGGAGCGCGGCGCCGATCCATAGCGCGTCGGGCAGCGCGAGCGTGTAGGCGAGGCCCGCGCCCAGATAGATGAAGACGCGGCACAGCCCCATCACCACCGGGCTCAGGGGGTTGGTCTTGTGGTTCCAGTCGTAGTAGGTGATCGCCGCCGCGAGCGTGAGCCCGGCGAGCGCCGGCGCGACGCCGATCACCGCGAGCAGCGCGACGCCGGCGGCCATCTGGCCGAAGCCCCAGGCGAACACCTCGCGCGCGCCGACGGCGCCGGCGGGGATCGGCCGCTCCGGGCGCTCGCGCGCGTCGACGCCGGCGTCGAACGCATCGTTCAGGAACATGCCGCCGGTATAAAACAGCGTGAAGGCGGCGAGCAGCAGCGCGAGCTCGGCGCCGAAACCGCCCGCGCCGGCGAGCACCACGCCCGCGAGGACGTTGGTCCACACGGTGGGCAGGTTGGAGACGCGCCCCAGGCGCAGCGCCGCGCCGAACTTCACTGCGTGAGCTGCGCCTTGACCCAGTTCAGCTCGCGCGCGATCGCCGAGCTCAGGTCGACGTTGCGATAGGCCTCGGGCAGCACGTCCCAGGTGTAGGTCTCGACCTCGAGGTGCGCGCTGATCGGCGCGGCCCGGTGCAGGGCGAGGATCTCGGCGAGGAACGCCTGCGTGGTGCCGAAGTGCGCCATCTGCTCGAGGAACACCGGGACGTGGAAATGCACGCGCCACTCCGCCCCGGCAGCGCCGCCGGCTTCGGCGAGCGCCTGCGGCAGGTCGACGAAGCGGCGCAGCGTGCCGTTGACTTTCTGCACCACCTGATGCAGGTACACGGGCTCGGCGAAGGCCGCGAGATGCTGCGCGCCCTGCTTGTCCATCGATGCCACCTTGAGCGCCGAGCTCAGCTGCAGCTTGCCGATACGGATGCCGCTCGCGCGAAGCTGCGCAATGCTCGCCTTCGGGTCCTCGAATTCCACCGCCGCGTGGCACACGTCGTAGCACACACCGATGTGCCGGCGCAGGGCGGCCTCGGCCGCGCCCGGGGACAAGCCCGCGAGCGCGGCGAGCCGCGCGACGCCGGCGCGCGCGAACAGGCGCTCCTCGAAGAACGCCACCGTCTCGTCGATGGTTTCCAGATGGCAGTACGGCTCGGGCTCGAGCGCGAGCTCGATCGTCCTGCCGGCCTTCCGCGCGATGCCGACGAGGTGCGCGACATGGCGGATGAGGTTCTCGATGATCGCATCCATGCGCCCCTCGGCCCAGGGCTTGAAGGTGCACGGCACGGTGCTCACGCTGCCGTCCTGCCCCGCGGGCAGCAGCGCGGCGAGGAGGTCGGCGAGGTGATCGGTGTACGCGAGGCGCTGCGGCTCGCTCCAGTCAGGCCTGTAGGCATCCTCTTTCACCGCGCGGCCGTGGAACGCGCCATACGGAAAGCCGTTGAGGGTGAAGACGTAGTAGCCGCCCTCGTCCAGGAAGCGCTTCAGCTCCGCGAGCGCCGCCTTGTCGCGCAGGCCCTCGGCGGCCTGGTGCCCGAGGCGCAGCCCGACGCCGAGCGGCCGGCCCGGCACCACCGCCGCCTTGATCGCCGGCAGGTGCTTCGCCAGGCCCGCCCTCACCTCGTCCAGCGTCTCGCCCGCGTGGATGTTGGTGCAGTAGGTGAGGTGCCCGAGCCCGCCCAGGTGCATCAGTCACCCGCGCGGCTGCGCAGCCACTGCATCGCCTCGCGCACCCGTGCGGTGTCCATCTCGTGCACTTCCACCCCTTTGCCGATGCCGGCGAGCAGCGTCACCGTGAGCTCGCCGCCGAGGTGCTCCTGAAAATCCTTCAGGCCCTCGAGGATCGCCCACTCGCCCTTCTCGCCGGTCCTGGCGAGCGCCGGGTGCCAGAGGTGAAATCCCAGGTACTCGAGCAGCGCGCAGATGCGCTCCTCCTCGCCCGGCGCGAGCAACCCGGCGAGCACCGAGTAGCGCGCATCGAGCGCCATGCCGATCGCCACCGCCTCGCCGTGGCGCGCGTGGTGGCGCGTCAGGCTCTCCAGCTTGTGCGCCGACCAGTGCCCGTAGTCGAGCGGGCGCGCGCTGCCCATCTCGAACGGGTCGCCGCCGTGGCCGATCTGGCGCATGTGCAGCTCGGCGCAGCGCCGGATCATGTAAGCCATCGCCCCGCGCTCGAAGGTGGCGAGGTCGTCCATGTGGCGCTCGATCCAGGCGAAGAACTCGGCGTCGCGGATCAGCGAGACCTTCACCGCCTCGGCCATGCCGGCGATCTTGTCCCGGTCGGGCAGGCGCATGATGAAGCCGAGGTCGTTCAGCACCGCGAAGGGCGGCGCGAAGGTGCCGACGAAGTTCTTCACGCCGTGCAGGTTGACGCCGTTCTTCACGCCGACGCCCGAATCGTTCTGCGCCAGCACCGTGGTCGGGATGCGCACGTGGCGCACGCCGCGGTGCGTCGTGGCGGCGACCAGGCCGACCGCGTCGAGCACCGCGCCGCCGCCCACGGCGACGACGTAGGAATGCCGGTCGAGGTGCAGCTCGAAGAGCTTCTGCTGCATGCTCTCGACGAAGTGCAGCTCGGTCTTGATCTTCTCGCCGCCGGGCACCGCCACCGGCGCGCAGGCGAGCTCGAGGGCGTCGCGGTGCCGCTCGGCGTAGGCCTGGATCGCCGCGAGGAGCGGTGCGCCCAGGCCGTCGTCGACGAAGAAGGCGACGCGGTGGCGCTTAGCCGGCTCGAGGCGGCACAGGACCTCGCGCAGCGCCGGGTTGTCCGCATCGAACACGCCCTCGGTGAACACCACTGGGAATTCGTACGGCACGGAAAAACGCTGCCAGTGCGTGGTGGTGCGCGCCTGAGTAGAATGGGTCATATGCGCTACGTCCTGATGCTGCTCGGGTTGCTGATGGTGGCATTTGCCGCCGTGCAATACAACGACCCGGACGGCTTGATGTGGGCGTTCATGTACCTCGTGCCTGCAGCATGGGCTTTCGCGGCAGCGTTCCGGCCGGCGCAGGTGCGCTCGCTCAGCGGGGAGCGGCTGCTCTGGGCGACCCTGGTGGTCGGCGCCGGCACCATGGTGTTCTACTGGCCCGCCGTGCCGTACTTCTGGCGCAAGGACGTGTGGTGGGTGGAGGAAACCGCGCGCGAGGGTATGGGCGTCATGGTCGGCGTCGCCGTCCTGCTGGTCGTACTCGCCACCGCTATGGCGAGAAGTCGCCGCTCTTGATGTAGGCGACGACCGCTCTTCGCTGCTCGACGGAGAACACGTCCTTCCACGCCGGCATCTTGCCGAAGCCGAAGGTCACGCGGTCGTAGATGAAGTCCGGCTGCAACTGGCCGGGATTGAGCTTGGGCGCCTTGCCCGGATAGGCGGCGGCGCCGTGGCAGTGCCGGCACTGGCCCTCCCAGATGTCGCGGCCGGCGACGACATTCTTCTTGTTCGACAGATAGGCCTTGTCGAACACCGGCGTCTGCTCCTTCGCCCTGCCCTTCTCGTCTGCGGCGAGCGCGCCTGATACCGCAAGCGCGCACAAGCCGATGAATGCCGATCTCTTCATGGTGCGAATTTACTCCCGAAAACAAGCCGCCGCACCGCGGGCGCGGTGCGGCGGCGTGAGTCCAAGTTCCGAGATTACTGCGCGACGATCTTGTAGATCGTGTCGAGCGAGCCGTTCGGGCCCGTGGTGATCGAGGTGAGCGCATACACTTCGCCCGCGCTGTCCTGCGCGAAGGCCAGCACGTAGGGCAGCTTGCCCTTCATGTTGGTCACTTCGGCGACCTCCATGCTCCACTTGCCGTCCTTGCCCTTGGTGGCGACGAAGATCTGGCCGTCCATCTCGCCGAAGGACTTGCTCCAGTCGCCGAAGATGTACTTGCCCTTCAAGGCCGAGGACTTGCCCTGGTACACGTAGCCGCCCGTTACCGAGATGCCCTTGCAGCCCTGCGGCTTGGCGGTGCAGTTGTTGTACTCGATGATCGCCGGAGTGATGCCGGCCTTGTCGCAGTTGGCCGGATGGTCATCGGGCTTGAGGTAGTCGAAGCAGCGCATCATGCCTTCCACGCGCCGCCAGCCCATGTTTTGGCCCTTGCCGACGATCTTGATCGTCTCATAGCTGTTCTGCTGCACGTCGCCGCAGAACAGCTGCCCGCTGCCGGTGTCGAACGAGCAGCGCCATGGATTGCGCAGCCCCAGCGCCCAGATCTCGGGCTTGGCGTTCTTGTCGCCCACGAACGGGTTGTCCGACGGAATGCCGTAGGCCTTGTCGCCGGTGCGCGCGTCGACGTCGATGCGCAGGATCTTGCCGAGCACCGTCGACATGTCCTGGCCGTTGCCGATGGCCGGGTTGTGGCCGATGCCCCAGTCGTTGGCGTAGCCGCCGTCGCCCATCGCGATGTAGAGCTTGCCGTCCGGACCGAAGCCGATCCAGTGGCCGTTGTGGTTGAACTGCGGCCAGGGCGTCGAATGGATGCGCCGCGCCGAGCTCGGATCCGCGGTGTTCTTGTCGCCCTTGGACACCGTGTACTCCTCGACCACGTTGCTGTGCGAGTACCACAGCATCTGGCCCAGGTCCGCCTGGTAGTCAAGGTGCGCGCTGTAGGCGACGTAGAACTTGCCGTTGTCCTTGAACTTCGGATGGAAGGCGATGCCGAGCAGGCCGCGCTCGTCGAAGTCGTGGTGCAGGGCCGGGATCTTGCTGCGGATGTCGAGGAACGGCGTCGGGCGCAGCTTGCCGCCTTCGAGGATCTTCACGCGCCCGTTCTGCTCGATGATGAACATGCGGCTGTCACCGGCCGGCTGCACCATCGCCAGGGGCGTATTGATGGCCGTGACCAGCGGTTCCAGCTTGATCTTGGGGCCCGCCGCCAGCGCCACCTCGCCCGTTAGGGCCAGCAGCAGTGCGGCGGAAATCGCCCCACCCAAATTCGCGACTTTCATGTTGCCTCCTCCTGATTATTCGGAACTTCCCTCGGCGTTATGCGCACCGCCTGCCGCGCGGCAGGAAAAATCAGTATACGCAGGGGTTTTACGATTTTCCACAAACGCTGCGGAACAGTCGCGCTTTTCGCACTGCGCCATGCGCCGTCCGGAACGCGCGCGTTGTGCAGTGCGCTATTCGATTATCAGATCGTCCATCGTGCGCCGGCTCTTGCCGGCGTCGACCTTCGGCTCGCGCCCGCCGCGCAGGATGGAATTGCCTTCAAAGACAGCACGCTGGTCGATGGCGACGGGATTGAGCCAGTCCTCTTCCTTCATCTGCCCGCTCTGGCCGTAGGCCTCGAGCGCGTTCTGCTAGCAGGCAAGCCTGACATCTTCTTCCGGGATGCCTTGTTGCAGTGCAAGCCTGGCGGTCTTGGCGACGCCCAGGGGCTCCGAAATGCCCCAGTCGCAAGCGGAATCCACGATCACCCGCGTCGCGCCGTACTGCCGGAGGATCTCCACCATGCGCGCATTACCCATCTTGGTACTGGGGTAAATGGAGAACGCCGCCCAGTAGCCGCGCTCGAGCGTCTCCTTCACCGTCTCCTCGTTGTTGTGGTCGACCACCACCTTGCGCGGGTCGAGCCCGTGCTCGTCGCACACGTCCATCGAGCGCGAGGTGCCGCGCTTCTTGTCGCGGTGCGGGGTGTGGATCATGACCGGCAGGTCGAGCTTCTTGGCGAGCTCCAGCTGCAGCCGGTAGTACTTGTCCTCGAGCGCCGACTGCTCGTCGTAGCCGATCTCGCCGATCGCCACCACGCCCTCCTTCAGCGCGAAGCGCGGGATCAGCTCCATCACGCCCTCGGCGAGCGCCTCGTTGTTCGCTTCCTTGGAGTTAAGGCCGATGGTGCAGTAGTGGCGGATGCCGAACTGGCTGGCGCGAAAGCGCTCGAAGCCCACGATCGAGGACAGGTAGTCGAGGTAGGAACCGACGTTGGTGCGCGGCTGGCCGATCCAGAACGCCGGCTCGATGACGGCGACGACGCCCGAGGCCGCCATGGCCTCGTAGTCGTCGGTGGTACGCGAAATCATGTGCGCATGCGGATCGATCAGCATCATGGCGGGATCCTCGTTTGGCTCGTCCAAGTCTACTGCAGTGTCGCCCAGGTGAGGCGCTTGCCCGAGATCTCGCCGGCGAGCGCCGGCACGTCGCGCAACATCCTGGCCGCGCGGCGGTCCGGGCTCGCCGCGAGCGCCAGCGCCGCCGCGCGCTGCTCGCGCATCTCGCCGCTCGCGAGCACCCGCGCCAGGTCTTCGAGCGCCGCGCCTTCGGCGAACGGCCCGACGCAGCGCCAGATCTCGAACGGCACCGGCCGCCCGGCGGCCCAGCGCTCGTGCGCAAAGTCGCACATGATGCGCGCGAGCTGCGGGTTGGCGCGCTCGTCCAGGCCCTGGATCGGCGCGAGCGGGCTGCCGATGAACAGTGCCTTCAGCACCATGTGGTTCCAGCGGTGGTCGTCGAAATGCGCCTTCGGATACGGGTTGCGGTGCGCGATCGCCTCGAACACCACGCGCATGTTGCTGCGCAGGCCTTCGCCGACCTGCTCTTCGAGCGCCGCGGGCTCCGGGTAGAGCGGCAGCCCCCGGTACAGCGTCACCAGCTCGGCGACGTCGGCGGCGCTGCACAGCGCGCGAAAGCGATCCGCGAACGGCCTGGGCCGCGCCGGCAGCCCGGCGAGCACGAGGATGCGCGCCGCGTCGGTCACGTCCCAGCCGCGCGGGTCCCAGTCCGGGACCGCCTTGGCGGCGGCTGCGAGGTCGGCGTCGGTGAGCGCGAGCGCGGCCTTGCCAAGCCGCCGCGGAATCATGCCCAGTGCGATGTCGAGGTTGGCGTCGGCGGGATCCCGCTGTAGCGTGGCGAGCTGCTCGTCCAGCCAGGCGCCGCGCGGCGCATCCAGCTGGCGCTGCAGCCATGCGCGCAGAAGCTGCCTCGCCGCGTCGCTCATCGCCCCTCCATGACGCTGATATTCTACGCCGCATGCATCCGGCGCTCGTCATCCTCGCGGTCGGACTCGCGCCGGCGCTGATCGGCGAGTTCACGCCCCATCTGCAGCGCCTCGCGGCGCGCGGCGGCCTGCGGCCGCTGCGCACGGTGACGCCGGCGGTGACCTGCAGCGTGCAATCGACGCTCGTCACCGGACTCGCGCCGAGCGGGCACGGCATCGTCGCCAACGGCTGGTATTTCAGGGACCTGTCGGAAGTCTGGCTGTGGCGCCAGTCGAACCGCCTCGTTGCCGGCGAGAAGCTCTGGGAGGCGGCGAAGGCGCGCGATGCGACGTTCACCTGCGCGAAGATGTTCTGGTGGTACAACATGTACTCGAGCGCAGACTGGAGCGCGACGCCGCGCCCGATGTACCCGGCCGACGGGCGCAAGATTCCGGATCACTACGCGCACCCCCATGAACTGCACGACGAGCTCGACGCGAAGCTCGGGCCGTTTCCCCTCTTCAAGTTCTGGGGGCCGCTCACCGACATCAGCTCGACCGAGTGGATCGCGCAGGCGACGCTGCACGTCATGCAGACGCGCAACCCGACGCTCGCGCTCACCTACCTGCCGCACCTCGACTACAACCTGCAGCGCCTCGGGCCCGATCTTGCGCACCCGCGCGTACAGCAGGACCTGCGCGAGCTCGACGCAGTGTGCGGCACCCTGATCGACTATTGCGCCGTGAGCGGCCGCGACGTGATCGTGGTCTCGGAGTACGGCATCACGCCGGTGACGGACGCGGTGCACATCAACCGCGCGCTGCGCGAGGCGGGGCTGATCGCCGTGCGGCCCGAGGAGCACGGGCGCGAGATCCTGGACGCGGGCGCGAGCGCGGCCTTCGCCGTCGCCGACCACCAGATCGCCCACGTCTACGTCAACGATCGCAGCCGGCTCGCCGAAGTGCGCGCGCTGCTGGAAAAGCTCGACGGCGTCGAGCGCGTGCTGGACGACGCCGGCAAGCGTGAGGTCGGCCTCGATCATGCGCGCTCGGGCGAGCTGGTGGCGATCTCGAAGGCCGACCGGTGGTTCAGCTATTACTACTGGCTCGAGGACCGCCTGGCGCCGGACTTCGCGCGCACCGTCGACATCCATCGCAAGCCCGGCTACGACCCGGTGGAGCTGTTCTTCGATCCGGCGCTCGCGGCGCCGAAGCTCGCCAGCGCGTGGCGCCTGGCGAAGAGGAAGCTCGGCCTGCGCACGCTGATGGACGTGATCTCGCTGAAGGACAGCGCGCTCGTCAAGGGCTCGCACGGGCGGCTCACCGACGACCCGCAGCACGGGCCGCTGGTCATCAGCTCGAAAGGAACTCTATTGCCGGCTGGCGCGGTGCAGGCCACCGCCTTCAAGCAGCTGGTGCTCGATCACCTCTTCGCCGCCTGAGGCAGCGTGATGCCATTGTAGAGCCAGGCCACGCCGTCGAAATCGGGCGGCGCGCCCGGCACGGGGGCGAGGATGTCGTTCCTCAGCTCGCGTACCACGCCGGCGGCGTGGTACGCATCGCCGTAGTAGCGCGACATGATCTGCACGCGCGCCGTGCGCTTGTAGCGCGCGTCCTCGTACAGCTTGAACGTCTTCTCCCAGTCGAAGCCGGTGATCTCGGCGTACGCGGCGAGCACCACCGCGTCCTCGATCGCCATGTTCGCGCCCTGCGCAAGGTATTGCAGCGTCGGGTGCGCGGCGTCCCCGAGCAGCGTCGCGCGCCCCTTCGACCAGCGCCGCGCCGGCTCGCGATCGCACAGCACCCACATCTTCCAGACGTTGATCTTTTCCAGCAGCCGCCGCACCTCGGGGCGCTCGTTCTCGAACTTGCGCCCGAGCTCCTCGGTGTCGCCGTAGACGTCCCAGCCTTCCTCGTAGCGGTCGCTGTGGAACACCGCCACCAGGTTGTAGAGCTCGCCGCGGCGCAACGGATAGTGCACGAGGTGCGTCTTCGGCCCCGCCCACAGCACGACGTTGTTCTGCCAGAGGTCGTCGGGCACTTCCGCGCGCGGCAGCACCGCGCGGTAGGCGATGTGGCCCGAGACGCGCGGCTTGCCGTCGCCGAGGATCTGCGCGCGCACCTTCGACCACAGGCCGTCCGCGCCGATGAGGCAGGCGCCCTCGATCGCCTCGCCGCCTTCCATGCGCAGCACGATGCGATCGCCCTTGTCCTCGAAGGATAGGCCCTTGCGCTTTTCGTTCAGCTCGACGTTCTCTTGCGCGCGGCAGGCTTCGAGCAGCACCTGGTACAGGTCGCCGCGATGGATGACGCCGTAGGGATAGCCGCGAAAGCGCTTGCGGAACGCCTCGCTGCCCACCGGCAGGCGCGTTACTTCCTCGCCGGTGAGCGCATCCATCATGACGAGGTTTTCGGGGTGCGCCGACCAGCGCTCGATGGCCGCGGTGAGGCCGAGCACCTCGAACATGTGGTAGACGTTCGGCCCGAGCTGGATGCCGGCGCCGATCTCCTTCAATTCCGATCCCTGCTCGAACAGGCGCACGCGGCAGCCCTTCTGCGCGAGCGCCAGCGCCGCGGCGAGCCCGCCGATGCCGCCGCCCAGAACGAGGGCGGGCCGCGCGCTCACGGCGCGACCAGCTCCGCGCCGATGTCCTCGGCCTGGCTCACGCCGCAGAGCTGCAGCGCGCGCTCGAACTCGCCGCCGAGGATGTCGATGGCGCGCTTGGCGCCCGGCTCGCCGCCCGCCATCACGCCAAACAGCGTCGCGCGCCCGGTGAGCACCGCCTGCGCGCCGAGCGCGCGCGCCTTGAGCAGGTCGACGCCGCGGCGCACGCCGCCGTCGAGCAGCACGGTCATCTTCGTGCCCACCGCCTTCGCCACCGCGGGCAGCGCATCGAGCGTGGCGATGGCGCCGTCGAGCTGGCGCCCGCCGTGGTTCGACACCACCACGCCGTCGCAGCCCAGCGCCAGTGCCTTGCGCGCGTCGTCGGCGCGCACCACGCCCTTCAGCAGCAGCTTGCCCGGCCACAGCTCGCGGATGCGGTCGAGCTGCTGCCAGTCGAAGGTGGCGTCGAGCTCGCGGCCCACCCAGGCGGCGATGTCGGTGATCTTCGCCGACGAGCGCTTCATGCCTTCGAGGTTCTTGATCGTCGGCAGGCCGTTGCGCGCCATGTCGAGCAGCCACGCCGGCTTGAACAGCATGTCGCGGGCGTTGCGCCAGTCAGGCCGGAACGGCGCGACGAAGTGGTTGCGCAGGTCGCGCTCGCGCTTGCCGCCCACCGCCAGGTCCACGGTAACGAGCAGCGCCTCGTAGCCGGCGGCGTGCGCGCGCTTGATCAGGCCCTCGCGGAACTGCTTGCTCTTGAGCACGTAGAGCTGGAACCACAGGCGCCCGCCGGCCTTGTCGGCGATTTCCTCGATCGAGTTGCCCGCGGGCGTGGCGAGCGTATAGGGGATGCCGGCGGCGCGCGCCGCGCGCGCCAGCATCAGGTCGGCGCCGTTCCTGCCGGCGGCGATGGCGCCGGTGGGCGCGATCGCCATCGGCAGGTTGGCGCGGACGTCGAACAGCTCGATGCCGGTGTCCACCTGGCGCACGTCGACCATCACCCGGGGCAGCAGGCGCACGCGCTCGAAGGCGGCGCGGTTCTCGCGCAGGCTCACCTCGTCCTCGGCGCCGCCGTCGAAGAAATCGAACACCGCGCGCGGCAGGCGCCGCCGCGCCATGCGGCGCAGGTCCTCGATGTTGTGGGCGCGCTCGAGGCAGGGCATGGGACTGGAGTGTACCGAAGGGCGCCGCGCGCGAGCATAATGCCGGCTTTCCTACCCCCGCACGAGCCCGCCATGGCCCTGACCGCCGCCCAGCCCCGCACCGCCGCCCGCCTGCAGGGCGTGCTCTCGCCCGTGATCACGCCGTTCAAGGCCGACCTGTCGCCGGACGCCGAGCGCTTCGTGCGCCACTGCAAGTGGCTGCTGAAGAACGGCTGCTCCGGTCTCGCCATCTTCGGCACCAACAGCGAAGCCAACTCGCTGTCGGTGGAGGAGAAGCTGTCGCTGCTCGCGGCGCTGCTGCACGCGGGCGTGCCCGGCGCGGCGCTGATGCCGGGCACCGGGCACTGCGCGCTGCCCGCCACGGTGCGCCTCACGGCCAACGCCCTGAAGATGGGCTGCGCCGGCGTGCTCATGCTGCCGCCCTTCTATTACAAGGGCGTCACCGACGAGGGCCTGTACCGCTACTTTGCCGAGGTGATCGAGCGCGTCGGCGACGAGCGGTTGCGCGTGTACCTGTATCACATCCCGCCGGTGTCGCAGGTGCCGATCTCGCTCAAGCTCATCGGCCGGCTGCTGTCGAAATACCCGGGCATCGTCGCCGGCGTGAAGGACTCCTCCGGCGACTGGTCGAACACCCAGGCGATGCTGGATGAATTCGGCAAGTCGGGCTTCGACGTCTTCGCGGGCAGCGAGGCGTTCCTCCTCGACAATATGCGCAGCGGCGGCGTCGGCTGCATCACCGCCACCGGCAACATCAACCCCGGCCCGATCGACAACGTGTACCGCAACTGGCGCTCGGCCGAGGCCGACAAGCTGCAGGCGGGCATCGGCGCGACGCGCAAGATCATGCAGAAGTACCCGATGATCCCGGCGCTGAAGGCGGTGGTGGCGCATTTCGGCAACGACCCGCAGTGGCGCACCGTGCGCCCGCCGCTGGTGGAGCTGGAGCAGGCGCAGGAAGCGGCGCTGATCCCGGAGCTGAAGGCCGCCGGGTTCGCGATGCCCGGGCTCGCCGGCTAGCGTGCCGGCGGTCCTGGTCACCGGCGCGGGCCGCGGCATCGGGCTCGCCACGGCGCAGGCATTCGCGCTCCTCGGCTGGAAAGTCTGGTCGCTCGACAAGGCGTTTCCCGGCGAGGTGACCGGCGAGCGCGTCGACTACGACCTGCGCAAGCTCGGCGGCATCGGCAAGATGGTCGCGAAGCTCGGCGGCATCGACACGCTGGTGAACAACGCCGGCGTCCTGTACTGCGACCCCTACGACGACATCCCGGAAGCGCATTTCGAGGAAATACTCACCGTCAACCTGCGCGCGCCGGTGGCGCTCATCGAGGCGCTCGCGCCGCAGATGAGGAAAAGAAAGTCCGGGCGCATCGTCAACGTGGGATCGGTGGCCGCCTTCACGGGGCATCCCGACCTCTGGTACGGCGCGAGCAAGGCGGGACTGCTGAACATCACCAAGAGCTACGCCGGCGCGCTGGGCCGGCACGGCGTCCTGGTCAACGCGGTTGCGCCCGGGCCGACGCTCACCGCCATGTACGAGCAGTTGCCGCAATCGAGAAAGGACGGCGTCATGCGCTCGGTGCACGCGGGGCGGCCCTGCACGCCGGAGGAAGTGGCGAAGGTGATCCTGTGGCTCGGGTCGTCCAGCCCGGACTACGTGTCCGGCAGCACCGTCGACGTGAATAGCGGCGCCTACCCGCGCTAGCGCGCCGGGTCGATGCTTTCCAGCGCCCGCGCGATCTCGGCCGCTTCGCGCGGCCGCACGAGCCGCGCCTTTTCCGCGCCGGCCTCGAGCAGCACCAGCGTCGGCCAGAGCTTCACGCCGAACGAGCGCCCGAGCCGCCGGCCGCTCGCGTCGGCGATCTTCAGGTGGCGCACATTCGGGTGCGCGGCGAGCGCCTGCGCGATGAGCGGCTGCGCGCGCCGGCAGTGGCCGCAGGTCGGGCTGCCGAATTCGAGCAGCGTCGCGCCCTGGAGCGCGTCCACCTCGGCGCGCGTCGGCGCGGTCTCGGCGTAGTCGATCCTCATGGCAGCGAAGCCTATGCCAGAATCGGCTTATGGAGGGCCGCATGAAACCAAAATGGGCAACTACGGTGCAGAAAGACATCCACGACCTCGCTGACGGCGTCGGCAACCTGCTGGTCGACACGTTCCACTACGTTGCCTTGTTCGCCATCGGCGCCACCATCGTCTGGTCGGCGGTGGGGGCGTTCCTCGGCATGACGGTGAAAGGCCTTGCCTCCATCGACGACATCCTGCTGCTCTTCATCTACCTGGAGCTGGGCGCGATGGTCGGCATCTACTTCAAGACCAACCACATGCCGGTGCGCTTCCTGATCTACGTCGCCATCACTGCGCTCACGCGCCTGCTGATCATGGAGGTGCAGCACCACCAGAAGCCGGATCTCGGCGTGATCTACGTCACCGGCGCCATCCTGGTCCTGGCGCTGGCGACCCTCGTCATCCGCTACGGCTCGCACAACTACCCTTCGGGCAGGGGCGATGAAGCGGTGAAGAAGTAGCGGGATACATGCCGGCATCTAGTCCTGTCCATGAGTAGATGGTTCAATCTATCTATGGATAGTCTTGCCCCCCCGCCTGAAGCGACCTGATCAATAAGTCAGGCCTCACGTAATCCGCGCTGCGCTAATCATGAAGCCGACCTACTTTGACCTTACCGTTAGTGATCTTCCCAAAGCGCGGCGCTTCTTTGAGCTCGTTCTCGGCTGGCGCTTCGAGAGGTTTCCAATGCCGTACGAGTACTACCGAATTCAGGCGGGCCCCGCCGGAGAGCCGGGGATTGATGGAGGCATGGGCGCTATCAAGGACGCGCCGCTGGCGGCCGAAAGGCCCACGACGCAGGTGACGATCCCCGTGCAGAATCTCGACGAAGTGCTGGTGCAGGTAGAGCGGAACGGCGGCAAGATCATGGAAGGGAAGATTCCAATTCCGGGCATAGGCTGGTACGCCACCTGCGCGGAACCGGGCGGCTTGATGTTTGGGGTCATACAAGCCGATCCCTCAGCCAAGTGAAGCAAGAGATGCCGGTGAGGCCTAAATGCGCGTTGTTGTCCGACGCCTTTCACTCTGCGCTGCGCGCTGCGCGCGGCGCAGTAAAACGCGAACGTTAAGCAACGACCCTGCGCATGCTCTACCGCATCGGCGCAAGCCTCGTCCTGCTCGCCCACTTCCTCTTCGTGGCGTTCGCCGTCTTCGGCGGCGCGCTGGCCTATTTCAGCCTCGCGTGGCTGTGGATACACGTGCCCGTGGTGCTGTGGTCCTCGGTCGTCAACTTCATGAGCTGGACCTGCCCGCTGACGCCGATGGAAAACTCGTTGCGCGCGCGCGCCGGCCAGCTGGGCTACCAGGGCGGCTTCGTCGAGCACTACATCGGGCCCCTGGTCTACCCGCGCGGCATGCCGCGCCAGCTCGAGCTGGTGGCGGGCGCGTCGATTCTGGTGTGGAATGCACTCGTCTACGCGATCGTGCTTCTGTGGACTGCGCGATAAGCCACGCAGGCAGCGAAAGCAGGAGGAACCGAGTGACCCCGGCAAAGCCGCAGCCCTACAAGGTCCGCAACATCCATGTCGTCGCCAAGGGTGCCGACGTCCTCGTGCGCGAGTACACGCTCGATGCAGGCGAGACCATCCCCTGGCACCGGCACAGCGCGGTGGCCGACTACTACTACGGCCTCGAAGGCACGGTGGTGATCGAGACGCGCGCGCCGGCCGCGCGCCACGCGCTGGGCGCCGGCCAGAGCGCGAGCGTGACGCCCTCGACGCCGCACAAAGTGTCGAATCAAGCGAACGTGCCCTGCCGGTTCTTGCTCATCCAGGGCGTCGGCAAGTACGATTTCATCCAGGAAGCGTGAGCGCGCATCGAGCAGGAGGCCCCATGCCGGACGTCGGAACCAAGCTGATCTTCGAGAACGAGCGCGTGCGCGTGTGGGAGTTCACGCTCCAGCCCGGCGAGACGATCGAGGCGCACCGCCACGACCACGACTACTTCTTCTACCCGATCGAGGGCGGCACGCTCGAGGTGACCCGCGCGAGCGGCACCACGCGGGCGACGCTCAACGCGGGCGAGGTCTACTATCGCAGGGGCGGCGACACGCACGCGGCGAAGAACGTCGACGACCACCGATATCATGAGGTGCTGGTCGAGCTGAAGGCTTGATGCCCAGTACATGACTGCAGGACACGGCACCATGAAGAGCATGCAGGCGGCGCCGAAGGGCCGGACCCGTTGAGCGCCGCACCCGCCTTGCCCGCCTTTCGCGAAGCCGTCGAAGCCGTCGGCCTGGCGATCGACGGCGTCGGCGTCCTCGTCATCGTGCTGGGCATCGTGGTCGCCACGGCGCGCTTCGTGTCCTCGGGCCGGCGCGTGCCCGAGCCCTACCGGCGGCTGCGCCAGGACCTCGGACAGGGGATTCTCCTCGGCCTCGAGTTGCTGATCGCGGCGGACATCATCCGCACGGTAGCCATCACGCCGACCCTGGACGGCGTCCTCGTCCTCGGCCTCATCGTCCTCATCCGCACCTTCCTCAGCGTGGCGCTGCAGGTCGAGATCGAAGGCCGCTGGCCCTGGCGGAGCGCTACGCCCGACGCGTGAAGAAGCTCCTCGTCCTCGCCGCCACGCACGCCGCGGCCCTCGTCGCCGGGATCGGCCTGGGCATCTACCTGCTGCCCATCCTCACCGCGCCGGCCGCGCCCTCCGCCGGCGAAGTCACCGCCGCGGCCGGCAAGGCCGAGTTCAAGGGCGAATTCAAGCGGGACCTCAAGGACAGCGACTTCCTGCACTGGGGCGAAGGCACCGTGTCGGTGAGCCGCAGCGCGGTCACGCTGATGGGCAGGATCGCCCCGGGGCCCGACTACAAGCTCTACCTGTCGCCCGAGTTCGTCGAGACCGAGACCGACTTCAGGCGCCTGAAAGCGAAGATGGCGCGCGTCGGCGACGTGAAGACCTTCGAGAACTTCATCGTCCCGGTGCCCGCGTCCATCGACCCGCAGGCCTACACCACCGTGATCGTGTGGTGCGAGTCCTTCGGCCAGTTCATCACCGCCGCGCGCTACCGGTGATCGTGATTCGCGCCCTGCTGCTCGCGGCGCTCGCCGCCGGCTGCGCCCAGGCCCCGATCGCGGATCGCGACCTCCTCGCGCAGCGGGTCGCCGCGCCACACCGCACGCCTGCCAACGTTGCGCGCGACCCGTACCGCCATCCGCGCGAAGTGCTCGAATTCTTCGGCGTGCGCGAGGACAGCGTGGTGGTGGAGATCCTGCCCGGCAGCGCCGGTTACTACCTGGAGATCCTCGCGCCGCACCTGCGGGACAAGGGGCGCTACATCGCCGCCAGCCGCGACGCGGCTGCGCCCCCGCGCTACCTCGCCGACCACCAGAAGCTCCTCGCGCGGCTCGCCGCCGAGCCGGCGCTCTACGGCAAGGTGCTGGTGACGCAGTTCAACGCCGGCCTGCACGAGGTCGCGCCGGCGGGCAGCGCCGACTTCGTGCTGACCTTCCGCAACCTGCACAACTGGGTGGAGCGCGGCGAGATCGACGGCGCGCTGCGCGCGTTCCACCGGGCGCTCAAGCCCGGCGGCATCCTCGGCGTGGTCGATCACCGCGGGCGTACGGACCAGACGCAGGCGGCGCAGATGAAGTCCGGCTACGTGCGCGAGGACTACGCCGTCGCGCTCATCGAGCGCGCGGGCTTTCGCCTGCTCGGGCGCTCGGAGGTCAACGCCAACCCGAAGGACACCAAGGATCACCCGGAGGGCGTATGGACGCTGCCGCCCGCCTACCGCCTGAAGGCGCACGAGCGCGACAAGTACCGGGCGATCGGCGAGAGCGACCGCTTCACCCTCAAGTTCGAAAAGCGCTAGCGGTAGAACACGTGCCGCCCGATGCGGGCGACGCGCTCCTGCTTTCCCGCCCAGCTCGGCTTGATGTAAGTCGCGTGGTAGAAGGTGGCGCCGTCGACCCGCGCCGGCGCGCGCCCGTAGTACACCTCTTCGGCGACTTTCTGCGCGAACGCCCAGGCCTCGCCTGCCGGCTCGGGCACGGCGTAGAACTCGGTCCACGAGAAGGCGCCGACATAGCGTTTGCGGATCGCGTCCCAGCGCTTTTCGTGCACCACCTCGCACACCGTAGCCGGATAGCGCCGCGAGGCCTTGCGGTTCATGGTCACCTCGGCGACCGCGTACTGCCCCTCGGCGGGCTCGCCGCGCGCCTCGAAGTACACATTGCGCGCGAGGCACGCCAGGTTCATGCGCTCGGTCTCGAGCGCGAGCTCCTGCGCGCGCGCGTGGCGCGCGAGCACGGCGTGCATGCCGTAGCCGAAGGCGACCAGCGCGGCGCCGATCAGCAGCGCGAAGGCCATCGCCTCGAGATCCCTGCGGTACCAGAAAAGCCGCACGCCGCGGCGCGCGTCGGCCCAGGCCGAGGCGGCGCGGAAGGCAAGCTCGTCGAAGGCGTGGCGCAGGGACATGGCGGCTCACAGGATGCCGGGCGCAGCGGGGCTGTCAAGGGCACAATCGCGCAATGTTGGACAATCACAACGCATGACGAGTTTCCGCTCTCCCGCCCGTCTGCGCGCCAAGCGCTGGCAGCGCGCGTGGTTTGCGTTCGTCGAGCGCGTGCCGCTGCTGCGGCGCCTGTTCCTGCTGCGCAAGGCGCACCTCATCCGCGCGCGCGGCGCGCATTACGCGCAGTGGGGCGAAGACGTCGTGCTCGAGCAGTTCCTCGGCGCCGCTGCGCCGCAGGAGAGCTGCTATGTCGACGTCGGCTGCTTCCACCCGAAGAAGTACAGCAACACCTGGCGCCTGTACCGCAAGGGCTGGCGCGGCATCAACGTCGACGTCGATCGCGTGAAGCTCGACGTCTTCGACCTGGTGCGCCCGGAGGACGAAAACGTGTGCTGCGCCATCGGCGACGCGCCGGGCGAGGCGACGCTGTACTCGTTCGGCCACTACTCGGTGCTCTCCACGCTCGATCCGCAGAAGGCCGCCGAGTACCGGCGCCTGGGCTACGAGTGCGCGGAGCGTCCGGTGCGCGTGCGCACGCTCACCGACGTGTTCGAGGCCTCGCGCTTTCGCGGCCGGCGCATCGCGCTGCTCAGCGTCGACGTCGAGGGGCACGAGGAATGGGTGCTGCGCTCGCTCGATTTCACGCGCCACCGCCCGCGGCTCGTCCTGGTGGAGTTCCACGCGCCGACGCTCGCGCGCATGCAGGCGGACCCCAAATACCGCCTGCTCGCCGGCGAGCTCGGTTACGAGCTCGTCAACTGGACCGGCCTCACCGCCTTCTTCATGGACAAGGCCGCTACCTGATGCGGTAGACCTCGGTGTCGAAGTCGCCGCGCCAGACGTTGAGGTCGACGCGCCGGCGCCCGGCCATGGAACTGAGCACCGCGCGGTCGCGCCCCTTCTCCCAGCGCACCTTGTAGACCGAGCGCGCGTCGCCGCGCCGCGGAAACGTCTCGCGGCCTTCCGCGTCCGGCCGGCCATAGTGCTGGCGCAGGTGCTCGACGACGGCGAGCAGGTCCTTTTCCTGGAAGCGCGCGTCGAACGCCTGCACCGCGTCCTGCTTGAGGAAGAAGGTGATGCGCGCGTCCGCACCCGCGAAACGGGCCTGCGCCGTGTCGCAGCGTCGATCGGCGGCGTCGGTCTTCCAGTCCATGGCCTTGCACTGCGCCGCGGGAAACGCCTTGCGCACGTCGGTTTCGCTCGCGCCCAGGGCGATGCCGTTGGCGTCGAAGCCCCAGGCCGGCGCCGCCGCGAGCGCCAGGATCAGCGCAATTCTTTCCATCGGAAGCAGTCCACCGTGTGGTCGTTCACCATGCCCGTCGCCTGCATGAAAGCGTACATGATGGTCGAGCCGACGAAGCGAAAACCGCGCTTCTTCAGGTCCTTCGACAGCGCGTCGGAGAGCTCGCTGCGCGCGGGCACGTCGCCAAGGGACCGGCGGCGGCCGACGAGCGGCTTGCCGCCCACGAACCCCCAGGCGTAGCGCGCGAAGCTGCCGTATTCCTCCTGCACGACGAGGAACGCCTTTGCATTCGCCACCGACGCCTCGATCTTGAGGCGGTTGCGCACGATGCCGGCATCGGCCATCAGTGCACGCTTCTTCTTCGCATCGAAGCGCGCCACCTTCGCCGGGTCGAAGCCCGCGAACGCCTTGCGGTAGCCGGCGCGCTTCTTCAGGATCGTGTCCCACGACAAGCCCGCCTGGGCGCCCTCGAGGATCAGGAACTCGAAGAGCGTGCGGTCGCTCTCCACCGGCACGCCCCACTCGCGGTCGTGGTAGCGGACCGCGAGCGGATTGCGGGCCCAGGCGCAGCGCTTCATGTCTTCACCTCGTGGCTCGCCGGCCGGGCGCGCAGCTTGGTGTCGGTGAGCTCGGCGCGCTCGCGCGCGGCGTTGCGGTAGGCCTGGTCGCGGCCCGGGAAGTACTGCGGCGGCCAGTACTGGCGCATCTCCTGGTACCAGGCCGAGGCCTGCAGCGTGAAGTAGGGGTTGGCCAGGTGCGGGCGCGCGAGCGCTATGAGGTCCGCCTTGCCCGCGGCGAGGAGCGTGTTCACCTGGTCGGGCGTGGTCACCGCGCCCACGGTCATCGTCGCGATGCCGACTTCGTTTCTTACCCAGTCGGCGTAGCTCGCCTGGTACATGCGGCCGTATACCGGTTTCTGGTGCGGCACGGTCTGGCCGGTGGAGACGTCGATCAGGTCGCAGCCCGCGGCCTTCAGCATCTTCGTCATGGCGACGAGGTCTTCGCCCGACAGGCCGCCCGGCGCCCAGTCGGTCGCCGAGATGCGCACCGACATGGGCTTTTCCTTCGGCCAGGCCTCGCGGCAGGCGCGGAACACTTCCAGCGGCCAGCGCAGGCGGCGCTCGATTGCGCCCCCGTATTCGTCTTTCCGGTGATTGGTGAGCGGCGAGATGAAGCTCGCAAGGAGGTACCCGTGCGCCATGTGCAGCTCGAGCATGTCGAAGCCCGCCTGGTCGGCGTACTGCGCAGAGCGCGCGAAATCGTCGCGGATGCGGTCCATGTCGGCGCGCGCCATCTCGCGCGGCACCTGCGACTCGCCCTCGAGGTAGGGCAAGGGCGAGGCCGACACCAGCGGCCAGTTGCCTTGCTCGAGCGGGTGGTCCATGCGCTCCCAGCCGAGCTGCGTCGAGCCCTTGCGCCCCGAATGTCCGATCTGCATGCAGAGCTTCGCCTTGGAATTGCCATGGCAGAAGTCGGCGATGCGCCTGAACGCATCGCGCTGCGCTTCGTTCCACAGCCCCGTGCAGCCCGGGGTGATGCGCGCCTCGGGCGAGGTGCAGGTCATCTCGACGTAGACCAGGCCTGCGCCGCCGACGGCGCGGCTGCCGAGGTGCACGAAGTGCCAGTCGGTGGGCATGCCGTCCACCGCCGAGTACTGGTCCATGGGCGAGACGACGACGCGGTTCTCCACCACCATGTCGCGCAGGCGGAACGGCGTGAACATCGGCACCGGCGGGTTCTGCATGTCGATGTCGAAGCCCTGCGCCTTCACCTGCTGCGCGAACCAGCGGTGCATGCCCTGCACGTAGGCGGGGTCCCGCAGCTCCAGGTTTTCCCAGGTGATCTGCTTGGAGCGCGACATGACGCCGAAGGCGAATTGCTCGGGCGCCATGCCCCAGTAGCGCCGCATGTGCTCGAACCAGGCAAGCGACACGTTCGCCGCGTGCTGCGTCTTCTCCACCTCCTCGCGCCGCGCGGTGTCGTAAGTGGCGAGCGCCTTCTGCACCGCGCCTTCCGTCCTCAGCGCCTCGTACAGGGCGATCGCGTCCTCCATGGCGAGCTTGGTGCCCGAGCCGATGGAGAAGTGCGCCGTGGCCTTGGCGTCGCCGATCAGCACCGCGTTGCCCTTCACCCAGGTCTCGTTGACGATGGTGGGAAAGTTGCGCCAGATCGAGCGGTTGGCGACGAGCGGATGGCCCTCGAGCTCCTCGGCGAACACGCGCTCGAGCACCGGCAGCATCTCCGCCTCGCTCATCCTGTCGAAGCCGAAGTTCTTCCAGGTCTGCTCGTCGGTCTCGATCACCCAGGTCGAGCGCCCCTCCTCGTACTGGTAGCAGTGCGCGAGGATGATGCCTTCGGGGGTCTCGCGGAAGAAGTACTTGAACGCATCGAGCGGCTTGGTGGAGCCGAGCCAGGTGAACTTGTTCGGCCGCAGG
>Ga0224510_10000701_pt1 | contig 24475 bp, 18 predicted proteins | sample SF_May12_sed_USG_FD_170161 | JGI IMG/M metagenome (GOLD analysis project Ga0224510, IMG submission 170161) | Sediment microbial communities from San Francisco Bay, California, United States - SF_May12_sed_USGS_4_1 | ecosystem: Environmental > Aquatic > Marine > Sediment | place: USA: California... | reverse complement strand
TTCCTCGATCGGCCAGATTGGCTCACCGCTACGGCGATCGAAAACGTACAGCCAGCCGGTCTTGCCCGCTAATGCGACCACGTCCCGGTCCTGGCCAGCGTGGCGAATCGTCGCAAGTTGCGGTGCCGAGTTCGGGTCCTGGTCCCACAGGTCGTGGTGCACGAGCTGGAAGTGCCAGAGTCGCTCGCCGCTGCGCGCATCGAGCGCCACCAGCGAGGTGCCGAACAGGTTCGCGCCGGGCCGGTCTGCGCCGTAAAAATCGTAGGTGGGTGAACCGAGCGGCACGTAGGCGATGCCGAGCTCAGCATCGACCGTAAGTTCGCCCCAGGCGTTGTTGCCACCGACATACTGCCAGGCATCCTTGGGCCAGGTGTCGTAGCCGAACTCGCCCGGCCGCGGCACCGTGTGGAAGGTCCAAACGAGTTCACCGCTCAGCACATCATAGGCGCGAATATCTCCAGGCGGCGCCAGATAGAGTTCGCCCATCGCGCTGCCAAGGATAATCAGGTTCTCGAACACCTCCCCCGGTGTGTTCGACTGGATGACACCGATGCTCTCCGGATCACGGCCGTCGATGTTGTGCTTGAGGTCGACCACGCCGTTCGTGCCGAAAGACAGGATCGACTCGCCGGTCTTCGCATCCACTTCCTGCAGCAAACCATCCATCGCGAAGATCAGCCGCTGGTCACTGCCGTCCGCATTCTCCCAGTAATTTATGCCGCGGCTGGTCATGCCGTGCATGTTCTCGCGGACCCACAACTCGGCGCCGCTGCCGGCGTCGACTGCCACCAGTGAGCCATTGCGGCCGCGACCATAGATCTTGCCGCGCACAGCTATCGGCACGCTGCCGGTGTCGCCGTGCGCATAGCTCCATGCGACCTGCAGCTGGTTGATGTTGGACTTGCTGATCTGTTGCGAGGCGAAGTAGCGCGAGTTGTCCGCGCCGTTGCCGTAACCCGGCCACCACAGGTCCGCTGCGGGCTGCTGCGGAGCGGTGCAGGCGACCACAATACCGAAAGCGAGCACGGCGCCGGCCGCGAGCTGTCGCCATGACCGTCTGCTCGGTGGGGATTTCGACATAGCTGCACTCCGTTGTGCGTCAGAAGTTTTTATCGTCAGCGATGCTATCACAGCAACTACAAAGGATTTTCTGCGACAGATTCCGTCGCAGCAGTTTATCCACATGGTATTTGCGGCTATGATCCGGCTTCCGCCAGATCATGATTGCCCCGGAGAATGTCGGCCGGTTCCGAACAGAATTCAAAGAGCGAAGAGAAAAATATGCACACAGTAATGAGACCGATGCTTCTGCTAACCGTGACATCCAGCCTGCTGTTATTCGGTTGCGGACCTGCCGAGCAGGCCGGGGTCCAGCCGCATGCGGATGCCCCAGCCTGGGCGGAGCTGAACGAGAGCCTGATCAAAGAGCACAACGTCGCGATACGTACGCGTGACGACATTACGCCCACCGGAATTCAATCCAACGTCGGTGATGGCGTGGTGGTCAACATTGACACCCTCGCTGCCATCGAACTGGCCCCCGGCGTCTCGGCGAAGGCCTACTGGGGGTCCGGCAACCTCATGAGCTTCATTGATTTCGAGCCGAACGCGACCATCCCGGCCGGCACCATCAAGGGCGAGCGATTCATGATCGTGTTCAAGGGCCAGGTGCAGGAACTTGCCAACGGTGAACTTGTAACCTTGTCAGCCGTGGACCGGGAATCGCCCAACGGCGTCAGCGCCCGTATGCCCAAGAAGGAACTGATCTATCTCGAAGATGGTGCACCGACCAATATCACGGCCGGGCCGGAGGGGGCCCGGGTAATGCACGTCTACGCGCCGGTACCTGCTGCCTGGCTGGAGATGGCCGGGGCGCCCGATGAGTGGGTGGATGTTGATCTGCACGCGTTCCCGCTGGATCCGAACGTCACAGCCGGCAAGGTCTACGACCTGTATGACTTCCAGTACACCGAGCTGGTGCCGGGCGCCAACTCGCGACTCATTTCAGGACGCGGAACGCAGCTCAGCGTACTCAGAATGGACCCTGAAATTGAGTTCGCCTATCACAACCACCCGGAAGAGCAGGTCATGATCGGCCTGCGCGGCTGGATCGACGAATATATCCTCGCCGATACCGTGCGCATGCACGCCGGCGCTATCGTGAACCTGCCGGCGATGATGGTTCATGGTGGCAAGCTGGGTCCGTACGGCTCCGACGCCATCGATGTGTTTTTCCCGCCGCGCACCGATTACTTTGCGGCAATGCAGAAACGCCTGGCGGGATATCACGCCATCATTCCCGAAGATGCAAAACTTGAGTTGCTCGCTGACGGTGCGGTTTCCGGGCCCGGCCTCAATTTCACCGAGGGGCCGGCCTGGGTGAATGGCAAGCTGTATTTTTCGAATATGTATTTCGACGCCGGGTTCAACGGCGATCCGGCGCGCAGTGCGGTGGTGGAAATGGACCCTGATGGCAGCTACCGCTACATCAGCCACGGCCAGATGCAATCCAACGGCATCATTCCTGGGGCCAACGGCAACCTGATCGTGTGTGACATGTTCGGGCATCGCGTGATCGAAATGACCACCGCCGGTGAGGTGGTGCGTACACTGGCCGACAGTTACGACGGCACATCGATTGACGGTCCGAATGACCTGGTGATGGATGCCAAGGGCGGTATCTACTTTAGCGATCCGCAGTTCACTGCGGATGCGCAGAAATTTCAGGCCGGTCGCACGGTCTACTACCGCAATCCCGAGGGCGAGGTTATCAGGCTGTTGCCGTTCAATGACTTTGCCATGCCGAACGGCGTTATCCTGAGCCCGGATGGCAAAACGCTCTACATCAACAACACCTACGACAAGGAAGAATGGTGGAACGTGGTCAGCGACAAGGAAAACTTTGTCTGGGCCTACGATGTGGCTGACGACGGCAGCATCAGCAATGGCCGGAAATTTGCGACCCTGAACCTTACCGGCGAAGTGCTTGATCGCGGCGGGCGGACATCAGGCGCAGATGGCATGGCAGTAGATACCGATGGCAATCTTTATGTTGCGAGCTTTGCGGGGCTGCAGATCTTCAATGCCGAGGGCGCGTTCCTGGGCATGCTTAATATGCCGACCGTGCCGGTGAGCGTCACTTTCGGCGGTGTGGATAACGACACCTTGTATATCACCAGCTACGACAAGATCTACAGCATGAAGACCAGCAAGAAAGGATTCCAGCTGCCAAACTAGTTGTTGTCGTTCAGGTAGTCGTAGGCCACACCGGGCAGGCAAAGACCTGGCATGGCAAGAATTGTTGCGAGGTATTTTCTGCCTGCAGCATGCATGTTGATCAGCTCCTGTCATTAACTCCGGTACGGCCGAATGGTCGCCAGCATGACACCGCCCAGGACCAGCACGAACCCCTGGGCATGATAGGCCTGGAAAGTCTCGCCGAGAAAGATAACGGCCATCACGATTGAGGCCGGTGACATAAGGTACATGGCGGTGCCTGCCATGGCCGGGCCGAAAACCCGCACCGTGTGCTGGAAGCCGATGAACGAAGCCAGCGACGCAAACAGGATGAGGCCTGCCAGCTTCGACCACGCGGAGCCCGTATGCGGCAACAGGCCGCCGTAAACGAGCTCGCCGATCGCCAGCGGCAGCAATAACACCGAGCCGGTCAGGGCGACGAGGCCGAACAGCGACAGCGGTGCAACCGTGCGTGCCGCTGGCTGTCGCAGCAGGATCGAATAGATCGCGAACGCTACCGAGGCAACCAGCATGCCGAGGTCACCCGGGTTGAACGACAACTCGAGTAGTGCGCCGAAGTTGCCGCGCAGCACAATGATGATCACGCCGACCAGGGCTATCAGGATACCTGCCAGTTCGCGGCCAGCAACATGGCGTCCGGCGAACAGTCTTTCGAACAGGATGATCAGCAGTGGCGAGGTCGTATAAATAAGCGTGGCATTGGACGCGGTCGTCAGCGTGAGCGACCAGTAGACGACGCCACCGCAAATGACAATGTTCGTAAATCCGATGCCGCACCAAAGCGCCTTGTTGTGGCGAAACGACGCCGCCACTCTTGGCCAGTCGTGGTACAGGAATGGAGCGATCAGCAGCGTCGATCCGGCCCAGCGAATGAATGCGGTGAGGAACGGGCTGACTTCATCGGCGATGCCGCGGCCAAACACGAGGTTGCTGGAAAAAAAGATCGGCACCAGTGCGAACACCAGCCAGTCCCGCCCGCGCGGATGTTGCACACTTGATGAAAGCATCAGGCACCGATGACCATTCCCGACCGGCCACTATAGTTGGGCTGAGAATTGATAGCGATACGACCACTGCAACGTTTGCCGCGGCGGAAGTGACATCGAGGTAAAGGGCACGATGGACATCACAGGCCGGATCGAGCAGGGCCCTGCGCCGGCACGTCGAGCGCGTTCGGAATATTGCCAAACGGGAAATACTGGTGTTCGAGGCGGTCGTGCATTACCCGCACGACGCGCAGGCCGGAAGCGCCGTCCCCGAGTGGCTTGCCGACCGGTCCGCTGGTGATCATTTCCAGTGGCCCGTCAGATGCGAGCGCGTTGCGATGATAATGGCCGGAAAACAGGTAGCGCACGCCTGCGTCCCTGAACAGCGCAAGATAGCGCCGGCGGGTTTCGAGCGGAATGTTGAAGTACATGTCCGGCTCATCAGCATGCTCGATAAACCACGAGTAGTGCTGGAACACGACAATATGCCGGGCATCGGAGCGGCGCGCCTTCTCGAGTTCGGCGATCAGCCAGCGTTCCTGCGCGTCGGCGTCGGCGGACACTGCCTGCGGGGCCACGAGCAGGCTGGAATTTAGCACAATGCCGTAGATGCCGCTGTCTTCAAAGCTGTAGTAATCCGGGCCGAAGTGCTCGCGATACTCGCGCAACGATTCCGGCGTCGGCGCGTTGCCCACATCGTGATTGCCGGCTGCCGCGTACAGGCGAATCGCCGGATCGAGCTGCGCCGAGATTCGCAGGTACTCATCGCGCTGCGCGCCATCGCCGGGCTTGTTGATCAGGTCGCCGCAGATGACGACGAAGGCAGGTTTCAGCCGATTGATGTTTGCAATCGCGAATTCAAAGTTCGCTGTTTCCTGCACGAAATCCGCGTCTTCCGTGAACATGCCGAACTGCGGGTCGGCAATTTGCACGAACACAGCCTCCGCTGGCTGCTGGGCCACGGCGGTTGTGGTTGCGAGCAAGGTTGCCAGGGCGAATAGTGTTCTGCTCATGTTCATGCCGGATACTCTGAATAATTGCGCCGTGACTATTCCTGTTCGGCAATTTCTTTCATTTTCGCCAATGCCGCTGTAAAAAGTTTACTCCGACGTTCAGTGTCGGCAGCGACCTGTTCCGCGCTGGACTGTGAGATATCCCACATTACCGTGTAGATCACTTGTGAAGTGCTGGCGGTAACCGGCCTGGCTTCCATGAAACCGTGATAAAGAGTGTAGTACTGGCCTTCGACCGCGGGCTGCGTGTAGCCGTAGGAAAGCTCGGTCTGCGCGACCATCGGTTCAACGATGGTTCCGTCAAGAACCCGGACGGTACCGATGCCGCCATCACCCTGGGTAATCTCGCAATCCCGGTCAAACCAAACACCGATATCACAATAGCCGCCCACTTTCGCCCAGACTTCCGCCGCCGGCCTGTCGATCGCGATGGAAAACTCGAGGCGATGGTAATTGGGTTGCGCGCCGGCGAGGCAGGATGTTGTCATGGCGAACAGGCCAATCAGAAGGTGTCGCAGTTGCATTTTCGTCTCCTTGTCGGGTTAACCGCTTATTATTGGTCGATCATTCTCGACGCTCACCTGCCCCGCGTCTATAGTCATCCACCAAGGAGAGCGAAATGGCACCCACAAGATCCTGTTTGCGACAAGCACTTGAACTGGCAACGATGCTGTCGTTGTTGCTCGGCTCCGCCCACGCCCAGTCGATCGATGCGATGAGCTACAACATCCGCTACGACAATCCCGACGACGGCGAAAATTCCTGGGAGCTGAGGAAGGCGGGACTGGTGAATCAGTTGCGGTTCTATGCGCCCGACCTGTTCGGCATCCAGGAGGGCGAATACCAGCAGGTCCGCTACATTGACGAGGCACTGCCCGAGTTTGCCTGGGTCGGCGTTGGTCGGGAAGATGGCCTGACGGGCGGCGAATTTTCCGCCATTTATTACGATACAAGGCGGCTGAAAGTGTTGCAGGACAGCACGTTCTGGCTCTCCGACACGCCCGCGGAAGTATCCATAGGCTGGGACGCGGCCATAAAACGCGTCTGCACCTACGCCCTGTTTGAAGATCTCGCCTCGTCACAAAAGTTCTGGGTCTTTAATACCCACTTCGACCACATCGGCGTCATGGCGCGCGAGCAGAGTGCGATGCTGATACGCGCGCAGATCGCGCGCATCAACGAGCAGGATTACCCGGTGCTGCTCATGGGCGACTTCAATGCCGAACCGGATAGCAAGCCGATCGCGACGCTCACGGCGAGTTTCGAGGACGCGAGCACCGTCGCGCGACTGCGCTTCGGCCCGGACGGCACGCGCGGCGGATTTTATGTGGCCGAACCCATCACGCGACGCATCGACTTTATCTTTACCAGTCCCGGCGACTGGGAGGTACTGAAATATGCCGTGCTCAGCGATTCGCTGGATATGAAGTATTACTCAGACCATTTGCCGGTGTTCGTCGAAGTTGCGTTGCGGATTGGCGCTCCCTGGCCGGCCGGATCGGCGCCGCGTAACGGAGCTGTCGGCAACTGACTACTTGTTGGTCGATTCGATCAGCTGGTTCATCAGGCGCGTATAGCCGCCATCAACGGAACCCACGGCATAACGGCGGTTGTTGGTGTGCCAGCCGTCGTGGACTACGGCGTAATCATCAGGCTGGTAGCCGGAGATAGGTTCGCTGCCCGTCACCACGGTACGAACCTGGTTGGACACCAGCGTGTGCTGCAGCAGCGAATGATCCTGCATGTACACGCCGATCGAGTTGAATAATTCGCCCGAGGTACCGACCAGTGCAATGTCGCCGATCCGCATCAGGCTCAGGCCGATAACCGCTTCCGGCTGGCCTTCCGCGTACGGCGGCAGCGAGGACAAGCCCTTTGCGTAGCTGACGCGCGCGTCGCCGGTGTCGAATTCTAGATTCTCGAGCGCCGTCAGCACGTCGGCAAACTGAATCTTGCCGTAGAACTCCATCAGCTCGACCACCGCACGGCCCATCATCTGGATTTCCTGTGCGCCCGTTTCCGGATTGGGCGTGAAGTACTCGTTGGACAGAATCGGGTTCTGGTCGCCCGCCGCGCCGGGAATCCAGTTGGCGATGGCGCCCTCGAAGCGACGCTCGAGGTGACCGGATACGGCACCGCCGACATCGCCGCTGATACCGGTACCTTCGTCATTGAACTTGTTGGCATACATGGACGTGAGGTGCATGGCGTAGTGCACGATGAATGCAATCGGCTTGCCCTGCAGGTCGGCAAAACGAATCACAGACAGCGTCTTGTCGGACGGCCCCGTCGGGTTATAGCCCTGGGCACCAAGCATGCTGCCATCCTCGAGTTCGTAGAAACGTTGCCGGTTGGTGTTGATGTAACTGTTCGAATAGCCAATGCCAACGGTCGCCGGGCGCAGCCGCGCAATCGCTTCGTCGGCTGCGTCAAGCATTTGCTGATAGACAAAATCCACGTACGGCTTGCTGCCCGGGACCGCGGCATCCGCGACCACGCCCGGCGAAGTGTGCGCATGGGTGCCGCCGTAGTAAATGGCGTCGACCGGGATACCGGTGTGTTGCGAAAGGCCGGTGAGGAAGCTGGCCGCATCCGGCGGGCCACCGGCCTCAAAGGTCACGATCAGGGACGGCTGCGCACCGTTGCTGAGGGCAATGACGCGCACATGGATAGGGTCAATGACCGCAACCAGTTTGGATCGGGCCACGCCGTAAAGCGGCAGCCACTCGCTCTTTGGTGTCGTGTCGCGTTTCGCCGCGCCGACATGCAGCTGCTCTGCGCCGGCTGGTGTTATGAACAGCGCGAACGCGCAAGCAAGCACAAGACCCTGCAATGTTTTCATCAATGGTTTCCGTTGCAATGGAGCAGACAGTTTGGGCGGCGAAAGTATAGCAGCGCGGTTGAATACACACAGTCACTGTCTTACCCTCAGGCCCTACCACCCATCCTGTCCCGAGGGCCGTGCATGAGCATCGTCAAGCTGCGTGTCAATGGCGCAAGCCACGAGGTCGACGTCGACCCGTCCACACCACTTCTATATGTATTGCGCAATGATCTTGGCCTGCGCGGTCCGCGTTTTGGTTGCGGCCTTGGCCAGTGCGGTGTCTGCACGGTCATAGTCGATGGTGTCGCCGTGCGTTCCTGCCTGGTACCGGCAGCGCAGCTGCAGGGCGAAATTACCACCCTTGAGGGCCTTGCCAAGGATGGTGTGCTCGATCCCTTGCAGCAGGCCTGGATCGACGAGCAGGTACCGCAATGCGGCTATTGCCACAATGGCCAGATCATGACGGCGCGGGCGCTGCTGGATCGCAATCCGAATCCGAGCGACGCGGAGATACGCGAGGGCATGGAAGGTGCCTTGTGCCGCTGCATGACCTATTACCGGGTACAGGCGGCGATCAAGCGAGTCGTGCGTGGTGCGGATTCGAGTGTCGCACAGGTGTCCGAATGAGCGCCGGCCTGCAACTGCCACGCAACATCGAGGAGGCGCTCTACAGGCTCAACCCGAGCACGTCGCGGCGGAACTTTTTAAGGTGCTCGGGCGCGCTGGTACTGACTGTCGGTGTCAGCACCATCCCGGGCGCGCACGCGCTCGCGGTGATCGGCGATTTGGCGGGGCCGTATGCCGATCCCGATTATCGGCAACTGGATACCTGGATCGTCATTCATCCGGACAATACCGCGACCTTTTACGTCGGCAAGACCGACGGCGGCCAGGGCACCGGCACCGCGTTCCGGCAGTTGATGTGCGATGAACTGGATATCGCCTACGACCACACCAGCCTGGTCATGGGTCGTACGGACACCACGCCCGACCAGGGTGGCTCCGGAGGTTCCGACGCCCTCGAGCGCGATGGCTGGCCGATGCGCAGGGTGGCCGCCGAAGCGCGGCGCGTGTTGCTGCAGCTCGGCGCGGAACACTTTGCGGTGCCTGTTTCGCAGCTTACAGTGAGCGACGCGATCATCAGCGTCGCTGCCGATCCGGCCAGGCGCATCAGCTATGCGCAACTCGTCGGCGGGCAGCGCTTCAATGTTGAACTCAGCGGGCAGAATATCGATGCCACCACCGGCGTAGCCAAGGTCAAAGCGGTGAATGAACTGCGCGTGGTCGGTCAGCCGGTGCCGCGTTACGACATTCCCGCGAAGGTGGACGGTTCCCTGACCTGGGCCGTGGACAAGAAACTGCCGGGCATGGTGCATGCGCGTAACGTCAGGCCGCCGGTCGCCGGTGCGAAGTTGCGTGGCATCGACGAGTCCTCGGTTGCAGCGCTGCCGGGGTTTATCCGCGTCGTCAGCCGCGGCAATTATGTCGCGGTGATTTGCGAGCGCGAGGAGCAGGCGATTCGCGCCGCACGCGAGTTGCGCGTCGACTGGCAAGCACCGGCGAGCGCGCCGTTCCCGGCCTCGGACGCGCTGTTTGACTACATGCGGCAGGCAACGCCGACCTCGGTCGGCACGCCGGAAATCCAGGGTGACCCGGACGCGGCGTTCGCCGCCGCCGCGCAGGTCATCAGCGCCGACTACGCGGTGCCGTTCCAGGGACACACCGCGATCGGTCCGGCGCACGCGCTGGCCGACCCATCCGATGGCCAGATGACGATCTACTCGAACGACATGAAGTCTTACCGCCTGCGCACCGGCGTGGCCGACTTCCTCGGCATGCCACGCGAGCAGGTGCGCGTGGTGTACATGGATGGGCCGCAGGTCTACGGCCGTACCGCTGCGGATGACGCCGGCTTCGAGGCCGCATTCCTGGCCAGGGAAATCGGTCGCCCGGTGCGCGTGCAATGGACGCGCGCCGAGGAAACGGCGTGGGACACGAAAGGCCCGGCGTACGCTTTCACCCTGCGCGGTGCGCTGGATGCCGACGGCAAGGTGCTGGCGCTCGAGTACGATGCCTGCGCGGCAGACTACAACCACGTCGGTTACAACGAACCCGATACCGTGCTGGTGGCGCAGCTCATGGGCCGGCGGCCAGCGCGTCCGGCCCAGGGCGAAGCGGAAACACCGTCGGTGATGTACGCAATTCCAAACCGGCGCACAACCACGCGCGTGGTTGGCCTGCCGCTGATCTGGGAAACACCATTGCGCGCCGGCAACCTGCGCGACCCGAACGGGCCGCAGGTGACGTTCGCCTTCGAGTCGTTCATTGACGAACTCGCGGCGGCAGCGAACGCGGACCCGGTACAGTTCCGGCTCGATATGCTGGCCGGTAGCGCCGAGGATGGCATTCATCGGCGCGCGCGCTCGATTGCGGTGGTGCAGGCGGCTGCCGAGGCTTACGGCTGGGACGCGCGTCCAGCGCCGCGCACGCGGCTGGCCGCAGCGCGTGACGAGGACGAAATACTTTCCGGGCGCGGCATTGCCTACACCTTCCGCAACAACACCGTGGCTGCAGTCATCGCCGAAGTTGAAGTCAACCGCCAGACCGGACGCGTCTGGACGCGACGCCTGGTATGCGCGCACGACTGTGGCCTGGTCGTTAATCCCGTCGGGCTCGAGCGCACCATCGAGTGCGGCATGCTGCACGCCCTGAGCCGGGCGCTCTGGGAAGAAGTGCAGTTTGATACGCAGCAGGTGACCAGTGTCGACTGGCTGTCACACCCGAGCCTGCGGCATTCAGACACGCCGGAATCGATTCAGGTAGTGCTGGTGAATGGCGATCCGAATCCGGATCGCCCCGATCTCGCTCCCTATGGCGCCGGCGAAGGCAGCCACAAGCCACTGATCGCGGCGGTCGCAAATGCAATTTACGACGCCACCGGTGTGCGTTTGCGGCAACCGCCGTTTCGCAGGGAGCGGGTGCTGGCGGCGCTCAGGGTGGCGGAGGTTTAGGGCCAGCGCATGCAGAAGAAAAGTTTATTCCTGTTAGGCACCGGTGCCCTGGCATTGCTCGGCGCCGGCATGGCGGCTCAGGCACAGGAAGCGCCGACGCGCGAAATTGTAAATGTGTCGGGGAACCTGTACCGGGCCAGCAACAACACGCACCACGCGGTATTCCTGGTGACCGATGCGGGCATTATTCTGGCCGATCCGATCAATGCTGATTTTTCACGCTGGCTGCGCGGGCAGCTCGAGCAACGCTTCGGCCAGCCGGTGAAATACGTCGTTTACAGCCACCACCACTGGGATCACGCCTCGGGCGGCGCAGTGTTCGACGACACTGCCATTTTTGTCGGCCATGAGAACATGTTGCGAAACCTTGCCATGCCGCCGGCCGACACGGCGCTGCCGGAGGCGGCGAAGGCAATGGATGCAAATGACAATGGTGCGCTTGAACAAGGTGAAACCAGTGGCAACTACCAGGCCAACTTCGCCCTGTTCGACGCCGACGCTAACGGCGTTATTTCCGGCGCCGAGGCGAGCCGCGGTCCGGTCAGCGCTGTGCGCGCGCCGGATGTGGTGTATTCGGATCACATGTCGATAAACCTTGGCGGCGAGCAGGTAGAGCTGCTGTACGCCGGCGTCATGACGCATGGCGACGATATGAGCATCATCCGCTTCCCGTCAGAACGCACGATCTTCGTGGTCGACTGGATCAGCATCGGCCGGCTGCCGTTTCGCACCCTGGGAACCGGCATGCTGAACGCCTGGCTGAATTCGATTCGCATGGCCGAGGCGCTTGACTATGACACGGTTGTTGGCGGGCACGGGCAGATTGGCGGCAAGGACGGCGTAACTGCCGTGCGCCTCTACCTCGAAGAGTTACGTGACCAGGTTGCAGCCGGCATGGCGGCTGGCCGATCGCTGGCGGAGCTTCAGGAAAGCATTCGCATGGAGCGCTACCGCGACTGGATGAATTACGAGGAGTGGCGGCCGCTGAACATAGAAGGGATGTACACCATTCTGGGCAACGAAACTGCCGCGCCTTGAGATTATGTCAATGTCGCAATTCGCAGACGGTTGCATGACCGGATTGCGGTGATAGATTGGTGTCCTGATCGCAATCAAGACACCAATCCAAGAGCCTCACCATGAACATTTCAAAAACTTTAATGCCGTTGCCGGCATTGATGCTTGCAGTTCTGCTTGCGTCCTGCGGCGGATCCTCCGGCAGCAACCAGCCCGCTGATGCACCGGCGCCGCAGGCAACTACCGGCAGCATTGCGCTGATCCTCACCGATCGCGCCAGCGATGATTTCGCCGAGATCAATCTCAACGTAATCGAAGCCATCCTCATCGGCGGCGAAGGCGTCAGTCAGCAAGTGCTGTTCCAGGGTATCGAGCCCATCGATTTGCTGGCACTCGAAAATTACAGCGAGCCGATTATTTTCGGTGAGGTCAATCCCGGTATCTACACGAAACTTCGCCTCGTGATCGACGGCCTCGAACTCGTGCCCGTCGATGGCAGCCCGTCGATATATCCGCCGCTGCCGGCGAATGGCAAGATCGATCTGCTCGATCCGCAAGGCATCGAAGTGTTGCCCGGTCGCACGCTGATCGCCGAGATCGATATGGAAGCGAACAAGGCAATCCACATCGTCGGCGCTGGCAAAAGCAAGCAGTACCGCTTCCGCCCGGTCGTCAAAGCGACGTTCATGGACGGTGACCTCGGCGTGCTGCCGGATCGGCTGGCGCGCCTCGAAGGCAAAGCCGGCATGATCGATGCCGCCGGCAGCTTTGAACTGTGCGACCTCGAGACGCCGGACAGCTGTATCGATGTCGCAACCAATGCCAGCACCTCTGTCTTCGACAGCGACGGTCTTGCGACCGACTTCAGCACGCTGCTGGATGGCGACACGGTGGTGGTCATCGGGAATTACACGGTCGACGGCAGCATTCTGCTGAATGCCGTGATTCTCGAGATTGGTGGCAATGCGGTGCAGATCCAGGGCGAGGTTGTGAACGATGTCACCAATGATGAAGTGCTGCTGCTGAAGAACGACGGTAACGATATTGTCGCTGAACTGCAGGCCGCAACGCGTTACTACGACGCGGATGGGGCGCGCGATATCACTGCTGTGACGCTCGGCGCTGAAGTCGAAGTCGAAGGCGTGCACCCGGCAGGTGACGCCGACCGGATTCGTGCTGCACTGGTCTTCATTGAACCGGAAGAAGACGAGCAACTGGCAGGCACGATCGCGAACGCGCCGGATGCGACCACGCGGCAGTTCACGTTGAGCAAGGCCGATTTGAGCGAGCAGTGTGTCGAGGTCGGCGCAGAGGCCGACGTATTGCTCGTCGATACGGCGCTCTCCACGGTCACGATGGGCATGTTCGCTGATCTGGCCCAGAACCAGGTGGTGGATATCTTCGGCGCGACCGTCGAGGGTGCATGCAGCTTCCTTGCGAATGAGGTCATCGTCGACGTTAACGCGAGCCCGTAGTCGCGCGTACGATTCGCCTTTCGTCTACCTGATCAGCCGAAGGGCTTCGACTGCCGTCGTCCTGCACGACCAGCAATCCCCGCGGGTGCCCTGGCCATCCGGCCGATTCCGTTTCGATCTCGTACTCGTCGTAACGTATCCGTAGAATTCACAGGCAGTGCGGCCAGGCCGTAGTAGGTGAGATTACTGATACGGTCAGAGCCGTTGCGCGTGTTCAATCAGCGTTGGTAATGCAGGACCAGTGGATGATGACGCGAAGGATGACCACCAGAATCGGCCGGCAGCGCTGGGCTGTGCCATTGCCGGGACGTCCGTGAACTTGCCCGGAATCGAACCGGCGACCTGTTTTCGCAGCTCCGGGCTGACAAAAGTCTACGGGTCGGGACACAGCGCCGTGCACGCACTCCGGGGTGTCGACCTCGAATTGCCAGAGCGGGAACTTGTCGTATTGCTCGGCGCCTCAGGCAGCGGCAAGTCGACGCTGCTCAATATCCTGGGTGGGCTCGACCGACCGACAGACGGTCGGCTGTGGTTTCGCGGCGAGGAGCTGACCGGCGCGAGCCAGCGCGAATTGACGCAATACCGACGGCGACATGTCGGTTTCGTATTCCAGTTCTATAACCTGATGGCGAGCCTGACTGCGCGCGAGAACGTCGCACTCGTGACCGAGATCGCGGAGAAGCCGCTCTCACCTGAGGAAGCGCTGACAATTGTCGGCCTCGAGAAACGTCTCGACCATTTTCCGTCGCAACTTTCGGGTGGCGAGCAGCAGCGCGTCGCAATTGCCCGCGCGATTGCCAAGCAACCATCAGTACTGCTGTGTGACGAGCCGACCGGTGCGCTTGATAGCGCCACAGGCGTGCGCGTACTCGAAGCGCTTCGCGACGTGAACGAAAAGATGCAGGCGACCACGCTGCTCATCACTCACAACGCACCTGTCGCCGCAATGGCGGACCGGGTCATCACGTTCTCCGACGGCCGTATCCGTGAACAGAAACGTAACGAACATCGCAAGGACCCGAAGGAGATTTCCTGGTGAGTGCGTTTCGAATGCCTGGCATGCTTTCCGCACTTGATCGCAAGCTGCTGCGTGACCTGTGGGGGATGAAAGGACAGGCGTTGGCAATCGCGTTCGTCATTGCCGGCGGCGTAGCAGTCTATCTCGTTGCTGCAGGCATGCTGAACTCGCTCGAAGACACTCGCCGCGCATACTATGACCGCTACCGTTTCGCGGATGTCTGGTCACCAGTCGTGCGTGCGCCGCGGTCCCTGTTAGCCGACATTCGAAGGATTGAGGGTGTACAGGCAGCCGAAACGCGCGTGCGTTCGTTCGCCCTGATTGACATGCCGGGCATGGATGAGCCCGTGACTGGCCAAATCCTGTCGCTGCCCGACATTGCCGAGCCAGCCGTAAATCAGATTCACCTCGCGCGGGGGCGCCAGCCGCAAGCCGGTCGCCGTAACGAGGCCGTGATCCTGCAGTCCTTCGCCGAGGCGCATGCACTCGAGATCGGCGACAGGATAGCGGTGACGATATACGGTGGACGTGAGACCGTGACCGTGACGGGCATTGCACTGTCACCCGAATACGTTTACGCCATTGCGCCCGGCCAGCTCGTGCCGGATCCGCGGCTGTTCGGTGTGTTATGGATGAGCCGCGATGCGCTGGCCGAAGCCGTGAACCAGGATGGCGCGTTCAACGAAGCTGTCGTGCGGCTGGGCTACGGTGCAAATGAGAACGCTGTGATCCGCGAACTCGACACATTGCTGGCACCCTACGGTGCGGCCGGCGCCTATGGCCGTGACGAACAGATGTCCGATGCCTTCGTGAGCAGCGAAATCGATCAGCTGCGTACGATGGGCAGCCTGCTGCCGCCGATATTTCTGCTGGTCGCCGCATTCCTTGTCAACGTTGTGATCTCGCGGCTGATAGCCACGGAGCGCGACGAGATCGGCCTGATGAAAGCATTCGGCTACAGCAACGCCGCGGTCGTGATGCACTACCTGAAGCTGGTTGCCGTGATAGCTCTACTGGGGCTTGTGATCGGTGCGATGTTGGGAACCTGGCTCGGGCGACTACTCGCGACCGTCTATACCGAGTATTACAACTTCCCGTTGTTCCTCTTCAAGGCCGATCCGCGGGTTTACGCCATCGTGAGTCTGGTCACTGCAGCCGCGGTCGGCGGCGGCGCGGTGATGGCGGTGCATCGCGCCGCACGCCTGGAGCCGGCAACGGCCATGATCCCGCCACCGCCGACAGATTATTCCCGGACGATCGGCAGCAACATCACGAGACTCACATTCCTCGATCAGCAGACGCGAATGATCCTGCGCCAGCTGGTACGTTTCCCTGTGCGCGCGGCATTCACGTCCATCGGGGTTGCCGTTTCAGGTGCGTTGATGATCGGCACGCTGTTCTTCATCGATTCGATGGAAGAAATGATCGATACCTATTTCAACGTGGCCAACCGCCATGATGTGCAAGTCATGCTGATGGAGCCGCGCGGCAGGGATGCCTATTTCGAGTTGCTGCGCGCGCCTGGCGTGCTTGACGCCGAGCCGTATCGAAGCGTGGCCGCACGCCTGCGCTTCGGTCACCGCAAGGAGCGCGCCTCGCTCACGGGCGTGGTCGCCACCGCCGAATTGTCGCGGGTGGTCGATCTCGAGCGGCGTCCGGTGGCATCACAACCGGGCGGCATCGTGTTGTCGCAGGATCTCGCCGACCGCCTGGGTGCTGAAGCCGGCGACGTGTTGACCGTCGAGGTCACCGAAGGCCGCCGTCCGGTGCTCGAGATACCGATAACGCAGGTTACGACGACCTTCATAGGCTCGGCAGCACAAATGCATATCGAGGATCTCAACCGCTTGCTTGGCGAAAGCAATGTCATCTCGGGCGTTTACCTGAAGGTCGACCCGGCGAAGACCGATGTCCTCTACCGTCAATTGAAAACCACGCCGGCAGTGGCAGGTGTCGGCCTGCAGAGCATTGCAGAGCGCAATTTCACCGAGCTCATGGATCAGAACATCGGAATGTCCATCTGGGTCTATTCGGCATTCGCCGGGCTGATCGCGATAGGCGTGGTCTACAACAGCGTGCGCGTTTCGTTCGCCGAGCGCCAGCGCGAGCTCGCGTCATTGCGCGTGCTCGGCTTCACGCGCGGCGAAGTTTCGTACATCCTGCTTGGCGAGATAGCATTTCTCACACTATTGGCGCTGCCGCTCGGCGCGGCGCTCGGCGCCGGCATGGCCTTCGGGCTGTCGCAGGCAATGAGTTCCGACCTTTTCAGATTACCGTTCATCATCCATGCCGGTACTTTCGGCTATGCGGCACTGGTAGTGATTGTTGTGACCGCGGTGTCCGGTTTGATGGTGCGACGCCAACTTGACAGGATGGACCTGGTATCCGTGCTGAAAAGCCGGGATTGATGGAGGTTGATGTGCATAACCCGGAAGCGACAACTCTCTTATGAAGATTCACTTTCGCGCAGCATTCTGGAGTGCAGCCGCGATTTTGGTTGTCGCGTTGCTGGTGCTCGCATTCCTGCCCAAACCGGTGACAGTGGATGTGGCCGTGGCAACGCGCGGTTCGCTGCGCGTCACGGTCCAGGACGAGGGGCGCACCCGCGTGCGGGACGAGTACGTCGTTTCAGCGCCGGTTGCGGGACACCTGTTGAGGGTCGACTACAAGCCGGGCGCGGCGGTACGTGCCGGCGAAACCGTAGCGCGCATCCTGCCCGGAAAACCGGCATTTCTTGATGCGCGCTCGCTGGCCGAGGCACAGGCGCGGGTGCGCTCCGCGGAAGCTGCGCTGGCGGCCGCCCGGGCCGAACTCGAACAGACCCAGCAACGCCTCTCGTACGCACGCGCGGAGGAGGAAAGGACCGCGAGCCTCAGGACCAATGCGCTCGTCTCGGCTGGAGAGTACGATCGTGCGCAACTCGAGTTGCGCACGGCGCAGGCGGGCCGCAATGCGGCGGCGGAGAATGTCGCGCTTCGCGGCGCCGAACTCGATGCGGCGATCGCCCGGCTCGTGCAGCCGGGCAGCAAGTCCGACACCAACGCCGTCGTTGAAATCGTGGCACCGGTAACGGGTCGTGTGTTGCGCGTAATGCAGGAAAGCGAAAGCGTTATCGCGGCCGGGTCCGGGATCCTGTCGATTGGTGATCCGGAAAATCTCGAAGTTGTCGTCGAATTGCTGTCGACCGATGCGGTGCAGGTCGATATCGGTGCCGAAGTCATCATGGAAGGCTGGGGCCGCAGCGACGAGCCGCTCACAGGCCGTGTACGGATGGTCGAGCCGTATGGCTTCCTCAAAATATCGGCACTCGGTGTCGAGGAGCAGCGAGTGAACGTTATCGTGGATTTTACCGGGCCATCGTCAGACTGGTCGACCCTGGGACACGGTTATCGCGTCGAAGCGGCGATCGTCACCTGGGAGGCCGAAGACATCCTGAAAATTCCGGTAGCCGCATTGTTTCGACGGGGCGGCGAGTGGGCCGTGTTTCGCGTCCATGACGGGGACGCGCAACTGACTACGGTGCAGGTCGGACGAGACAACGGTCGCTTCGCAGAGGTGCTGTCCGGGCTGCAGGCTGGCGACAAGATCATCCTCTATCCCGGCGAACAGGTCGGCGACGGTGTTGCCGTGATAGAGCGAATTGCAGCGTCGAAATAAGAGGATTCAGGCAGTCATGCGAAGGGAATCTGCCTGTGAACTTTAAGGTCATGAGTGCAGCGAAAGGAAATTCGGCCACCGGCAACACGATCAAGCCGCTTTTCGATAATTTCTGCCAATAGTCTTGAGGCCGACGTAAGAATGACGACGCATGCAGTCACCGCTTCGACACCGGCGCCGGATTGCCCTTGGGCGCTACCAGCCGCTGAACTGCTGGAGGCGCTGCAGGTCAAGGTCGAAACCGGCCTCCCCGAGTCCGAAATCAGGGCACGCCAGCTTCGTTACGGTCCGAACGAGCTTTGTTCCACCGCCCGCAGGCATTCGTGGTCCATTCTTGCCGATCAGCTCAAGAGTGTCATCGTCCTGCTGCTTGTTGCGGCGTCGGCCGTATCGCTGCTATTCGGCGACACGGCCGAGGGAATTGCCATCCTGGCCGTCGTCATCATCAACAGCGCGATCGGTTTCGCGACCGAGCGGCACGCCATCCGTTCGATGGAAGCGCTGCGCAAGCTGGGGCGGGTCGAAACCGTCGTACGCCGGGAAGGTCGAGTCGCGCATCTGCCGGCCGAACAGCTGGTTCCCGGAGACATTGTTCTACTGGAGGGTGGCGATATCGTGACCGCCGACCTGCGGATCATCGAGGGTTCCGGGTTTCAGGCGGACGAATCGACGCTGACCGGCGAGTCCATACCGGTGGCCAAGCAGCCCGACCCGCTGTCATCTGCAATACCGCTGGTCGAGCGAAGCAATATGTTTTTCAAGGGATCGGCGGTGACGCGCGGGACGGGAACCGCCGTGGTCGTCGCAACAGGACTCGACACCGAACTTGGCAAAATCTCTCGACTGGTGACGGCGACCAAGTCGCAGATCACCCCGCTGGAGCACCGTCTCAATGCGCTGGCAGCGCGACTGATTCGTGCCGTTCTTGTCATAGCCGTGCTGGTGGCTGTTGCCGGCGCGTTCAAGGGGCAGGACGCTGTCCTGGCGATCGAAGTCGCGATTGCGCTGGCGGTTGCCGCCATCCCGGAAGGATTGCCGATCGTTGCCACTATCGCGCTGGCACGCGGCATGTGGCGCATGTCGAAGCGACACGCGCTGATCTCCCGCTTGTCCGCTGTAGAAACGCTGGGCGCCGCGAACATCATTCTCACCGACAAGACCGGCACGTTGACGGAAAACCGCATGACGGTTACGTCCCTGCACCTGGGTGAGGCAACAGTTTCAGTCGAAGGGACAGGGCTCGAAACCAGCGGCATTTTCCGCCGCAATGGCGAGGTGATTTCACCTGCCGAGTTCGAACGAATCGACGAAATGCTGACGATGGCGGCGCTGTGTTGCTATGCGGAACTGAACGTTGGAAACACCGGAGAAGCGGAGTCAATCGGCGACCCGACTGAAATTGCGCTGCTTGTGGCTGCAGCCAAACGCAAACTTTTCCGGAACGAACTGTTGCGTACGATGCCGCGCGTTCGCGAAGAATCCTTCGACACGCAAACGAAATCCATGGCGACTTTTCACCAGTGCGAGTCCGGATTATGCGTCGCAGTGAAAGGCGCGCCCGAAGCCATCCTTGAATACTGTACTGAGGTTCGCACGGCCTCTGGCACTACTGAGATGAGTGAAGAAGTGCGAGCCGCCTGGCTCAAGCGCGCGGCATCATACGGAGATCAGGGGCTTCGCACCCTGGCGATCGCGAGTCGTGAGGCGCAAGACGCCACAGAAATGCCTTATCGAGACCTCACCTTGCTAGGCCTGGTTGCGATGGAGGATCCGCCGAGGCATGGCGTCAAAGCGGCGATTGACCGTTGCCGCAATGCGGGGATCAGCGTCGTCATGGTAACCGGCGACCATGCGGCGACCGCGCGCAACATTGGCAGCGAGTTGGCTCTCATAACTCCCGAATCCGGCCCGGAGTGCTTTCTGGATGCACGCACGCAGTTACCGCCGGCCGGGACGCCGGATGACGAAGCATTGCGCCAGGTTAAGATTATTTCCCGGGCGACACCGGAACAAAAATACGAGCTGATCGACCGCTACCAGCAACTGGGCCACGTTGTTGCGATGACCGGCGACGGCGTGAACGATGCACCAGCCCTGCGAAAAGCCGATATCGGCGTGGCGATGGGTCTGCGCGGCACCCCCGTTGCCAGGGAAGCGGCGCACATAATTCTGCAGGACGATGAGTTCGCTACGATTGTAGAGGCTGTTTCGCTGGGTCGCGCGATATACGCGAATATCCGCAAATTCGTCGTGTACCTGTTGTCCTGCAACATCGGTGAGATCCTGATCGTGAGCATTGCAACGCTGGCCGGCGCACCGCTGCCGTTGCTGCCACTACAAATACTGTTCCTGAATCTGGTGACGGACGTCTTTCCGGCCCTCGCTCTGGGTGTGGGAGGCGGTTCGAAGCAGTTGATGGGTATTGGGCCGAGGCCAGCAGATGAGCCGGTCCTGACTCGCATCCACTGGATACGCATTTTCGCCTACGGAGCCCTCATGGCAGCGACGGTGTTGATTTCCATGGCCATCGCTTTAGAGGCACTCGAATTCGGATACGCGCAGGCGGTAACGGTGTCGTTCGCGACCCTGGCACTGGCCCAGCTCTGGCATGTATTCAATATGCGCGCGTCGGGCAGCAGTTTCCTGAGGAATGAGATCGTCGCCAACGCCTGGATCTGGGTGGCACTCGCAATTTGTCTTTCTCTGATCATCGCCGCCGTCCAGGTGCCGGCGCTGCAGCGGTTGCTCAGTCTCGGCAATCCTCAAGCAGGCGGCTGGTTACTGATTATCTTGATGAGCTTTGTACCGCTCTTGCTTGGACCGCTGGTCAGGGCAGTGACGCCATTACCCCGGGCCGATTCCGACTGACGTCCAAAGGTCGTCTTGATCTGCTAATTCGCAATGAAGATTGCGCCAAAAATGGCATGAATCCCTTCAACAGTTGACAGTCCAGCTTGATACGTGGAAGCACGCATTATCAGCGGCATTGCCGGCAGCTAACGTGGCCGCATGAGGAGCATGCGAGTGAACACCAAAGCGCAAGAATCGGTGAGCGGCGAAGTATCCGGCATCATGCTCGCCTTCGCCGATCGCACAGGACTGTCGTCCAGCCGGCATCCGCCGCGCCGCTACCTGTGGACCGATGCACATGCGGTTTGTAATTTCCTGAGCCTCTATCGGCGCACCGGGAGCGAGGAATACCGACAACTTGCCGTCATGCTCATCGACCAGGTGCACAACGACCTTGGCAAACACCGCAATGATGACGCACGCAGCGGCTGGCTGAGCGGCCTCGGCGACAAGGAGGGTTCACAGCATCCCACGGCAGGTGGACTCAGAATCGGCAAGCAGCTCCCGGAGCGCGGTCCGGACGACGTTTTTGACGAGCGCCTGGAATGGGACCGGGACGGGCAGTACTACCATTACCTGACGAAGTGGATGCACGCGCTGTGCCGCGCGGGCACGGTTTGTAACGAGCCCGTGTATATCCGCTGGGCCATGGAACTGGCGGCGGCCGCGCACGCCGGGTTTGCGGTGAGGTCGCCGCCGGATGGGCGGATGCGATTTGTCTGGAAAATGAGCATCGATCTCACTACGCCGCTGGTGCCATCGTCCAGCCTGCACGACTCACTCGACGGTTACCTGACCTATATCGAGATCGCGCACTGTGCGTCACGCCTTGCGGCGTCCGGCCCGCGAACCGGGCTTGGTAAGGAGATTCTTGATGCCGCCGGAATGATTCGCGGCCGGCGCTGGTACAGCAGTGATCCACTCGGTATCGGTGGCTTGCTGTTCGATGCGTGTCGCACTCTGCAGCTTCTCGCCGCCGGCCAGATCGGGCACCCCGCGCTCGCCACCACACTGCTGCAGGACGCCAGCGAAAGCCTGCTCGATTACCGGCGACAGGCGAACCTCGGACAGGCGGCAAAATTTCGCCTGGCGTTTCGCGAACTGGGCCTCTCGACCGGCTTACATGCGCTGAGCAAGATGCGTGCTGTGTTGTCAAATCGTTCGGATCCGCTCGCCGGCGCGCTGCGAGATGATCTGGCGGCTCTCGGTGACTATGAACCGATGGCAGGCATCATTACCGGGTTCTGGCGTGACTCCGTTAACCAGCAGGCGGACAGCTGGCGGGAGCATGAGGACATCAACAGCGTCATGCTCGCGACAAGCCTGCTGCCCGGGGAGTTCCTCGAAGTGTGATGCTTATGTGTACAAACCCTCATACGAAGGCCGCGGCGACCGTGCTAGTTTTGCTGTATGACAGCCCCTATGTATAAGGAAATTGCCCGGCTTTTTCCGGGTATACCTGACCAGGCGATTCTCGGGATCCAGGCCACGAATGCAACAACCGCAGACCTCGAGGCCGCATGGCTATTGCTGCAAGGCGACGACGAGGCTTTGCTCGAATACAAGCGGCGAGAAACCGGCCGCGTGAACCAATTGCTTGCGATTCTCGCAGACTGGGACGCACTGCCAGCCGACGATGTCGAGCGTTAGCCCCAGTCCGGCTGCCAGTCCGGCCTGGACTCCGACGAAAGTGCCTCCGGAAAATTTACGGCAACTCCGCATTTGCCGGCGGTAATCACCTACAGATGCTGGTTATTCGCTGTGATAGCGTGATTTTGCTGGCGCGGAAACAGTGCTTATTGCGGAGAGCTGACATGAAGGACGAATTGAAATCCAGAATCAAGGCATTACAGGTTGCGAAGAGTGACTTCACGAGTGCGGCAAAACACTCGGTCGCTGAGCTCGGCAAGCGACGCGATCGCCTGGTTGCGGACCTGAAACGGGCCAACAAGCGCATTGCGCGGATGCGCGTGCAAACCGCCGACAAGGCGGCCCGATTGGCCAACGCGTCGAAGGCGTCGGCACTGAAGACCCGGGCGAAAGTGAAAGAAGAGTTGGATGAATTGCGCGCAAGCGCACGTGCGGTCCGGGCTGAAGCACACACGATGCGTACCGAGTTGCGCGTGGTACGCGAGGACCTCGCCGAGGCACGCCATCATTTGTCGCACGCGTTGCATATTGATCGGGCAATGGCGAAGGTCGAAAAGGCGATGCAGCAGCGCAGAAGCCGGAAAAAATAGGCCTGCGATTCGCGCTGCTAGACGCCAAACGGGTACGTGTCCGGAACACCCTCGAGTTCCGCGACCGCAAACGGTTGCACCGCGCGCGTGCGATCGAACCAGATGTACTCGTCGAACTGCTTGGGCAATACGGCATGAAAATAGTGGCTCGCGAGTTCCGAGTCGGGTCGGTAAATGACGCCGATCGCACGCTCCAGCCTGGCCTCGGAAAGGCGCTGCAGCAACGCTTCCGAGCGGGCGTGCCGAAACGCGAGCATGAATGCGTCGAGGCCGGTGTCGTGGCACAGCCGTTCATAGCTGTTCGGTTGTGATGGCTGGACGGTCATGATTTGCATCGGGCCATCCCAGTCCGAGGCGGCCGCGACCGTGCCGCTGTCCGTGCCAAACCCGATCGAGTACGCCCGCGTGCCGTATTCCTTGCGACACAGATGCCCGATATTGAACTCGCCGCGCCTGGACATGTCCGTCGCGGCCGCGTCGCCGACATGCGAATTGTGTGCCCAGATAATGGCCTTGTTATTCGGCCAGTGAAATTTGCGCAGGGTCTTGAGCGTTTCAAACATATAACTGTCGCGCAGGTTCCACGACTCGCGCGAGCCGTAGTACATCACCCGGTAATAGCGCTCGGCATTGGCGACCAGTCGCGCATTCTGCTCCGCATCGAGAAATCGCTCACCGTCGTGCAACGCGTAGTCGCGATGCCTGGCCGACAGCTCAACGAGCATACGGACGACATCCGCCTCGCAGCTGCGGTAGGACCCGGACAGCGCCGCTCGTCCATAGGTGGCAGGGTCTGCCTGCCACGGCGTAAGGCAACCGTAACGCTGCCGCGCGATCTCTGCGACATCAGGATCGACTTCATCGAGGTACTTCAGGACCTCGCGAATGGACGTGTACAGGCTGTACAGGTCAAGCCCGTGAAATGCCACGCGTTGCTCGGGTGGCAGGTCGGCATTGTGGAGGTGTAACCAGTCGACAAATTCGCGGACATCCTCATTGCGCCACATCCAGGTCGGAAACCGGGCAAAGGCTGTCCACTCCGATGGCGGCGTGTCGAAATGCCGCACAAAGTTGTCGATGCGTGCGGCATCGGGCCAGTCGCCCTCGATCGCAACAAAGTTGAAAT
>Ga0224510_10000699_pt1 | contig 24512 bp, 20 predicted proteins | sample SF_May12_sed_USG_FD_170161 | JGI IMG/M metagenome (GOLD analysis project Ga0224510, IMG submission 170161) | Sediment microbial communities from San Francisco Bay, California, United States - SF_May12_sed_USGS_4_1 | ecosystem: Environmental > Aquatic > Marine > Sediment | place: USA: California... | reverse complement strand
CCGGCGGCCCGCTCGCCGGGATCCGGGACCCGATCGTGGCCGTAGGACACGCGGAGTCCCGGCGCTGCTTTGCCCGACGCCAGCAGCCGTGTCCAGCGAGTACCCGCGCGCGTGTACCGACCCACCCGCGCAGCATTAATGTCCATTCCGGTCCCCGCGAACGACGAACCCTTCCAGGAGCTTCTCCCACGCCGGATCGAGAAGCTCGTATGCGTAGTGCTCGGCTGTCTCACGCCCGGAAGCGGTCAAAGCGCGGCACAAGCCGAAACTGTCGCGGACACGGACGACGCAGTCGGCGATCGCCTCCTCGTCTTCGACGTCGACGAGGAACCCATTCCGTCCGTGGTCGACGAGCTCGGAAGCCATCCCGACCCGCGTGGTGACGAGCGGCACGCCGGTCGCCATCGCCTCGAGCACGCCCTTCGGCCCGCCTTCCTGCCGTGACGGAACCACGTAGACATCGAGCGCGTGGTACGCGCGTGCGAGCTCGCTTCGGGACGTCGCGAGTAAATGCTGAAAGGGAATGCGGCGCCGCTCGAGCTCGGCCTGCACATAGCCGCGGGCAGGGCCGGTCAGAAGCACAACGAGCTCGGGCACGCGCGCATGCACGGCATCGAGCGACCTGACGAGAACATCGGGGCCCTTGATCAGCTTGGGCTCGAGTCCATCGCCCCAGCCGACCCCGTCCTTCTGGAAGGAGCCGACCACGAAGGCGTCCTCGCGAATATCGAGCACCCGTCTCGCCGCAGCCCGACGCTCGGCTTCGACGAGCGGAAAGCTCTCGAGGTCGACTCCGATGGGGATGCGAAAGACGCGCCCGGGTTCGACCCCGGCCTCCAGCACGAGCTCGTGCATCTCGGCGTGCGTCACCTGGATGCGGGAGAGCCGGTCGGGATTGCCTCGGAGCGCCTCGAAGCTCGCGGCGAACTCTGGATGCCCGGGCGTGCCGGGTCGCCCGTGCAGATACGCGGTGCCCAACCGATGGGACGAGGCGAGCCACCGTGGAGCGAGTGCCTCGAAGTGGCTTGCGAGGAAGACGGACTGCCGCTGGGTAAACGGCGCCCAGCGCGCCGGCCCGACCTCGAAAGCGAGACGCCGAGCCGCGGACGCCAGATGCGCGGCGTCCTCATCGACCGACCACCCGCCGCGATCGCCCAGACTGAAGAGTCGACTGTGCTCGGGCCACCTCGCCGTGCGGACGGTGACCACCCAGCGCGCGAGGTGCCGGGTCGGCGGCAGGACGAGCCGGTCGCGAAGTTCGCCCGTCAGGCCACTCGGCGAAGGTATCCGCGCGGGTTGAACGTGATCACCCATTTCTCGCGCTCGGGGTCCACCTCGAATCCGGGTGTCCGAGCGAGAAAGTCGTCGACCGCCTTGATCGGTCCCGGAGGGAGATCCTTGCGCACTTCGTCGACGTTCGTATCCTCGACGATGAGATAGCAGCCCCGGCCGACGAGCGGGGCGTACGCCTCGAGCTCGGCAGCCACGTGATCCTGGGAGTGGTCGGAGTCGAGGACGACCATGGCACGGCGCCCGCCGACGATTCCCTGAACCTCCTCGACCACGGCCGGGTCGATGGACGACCTGCCTCCGAGATACGTGATCCTCGAGTGAAGCGGGTAGTCGGCGCTCATGGGCTCCACATCGATCGAGATCACCTCACCCGAGCGGAGGAGCTCGCAGATGGACGCAAAGTAAAGCGCACTACCGCCGCGGAACGTCCCAGTCTCGACGATGACATCGGGCCTCGTCTCGGCGACGATCTCCTGGAAAACCCATAAATCCAGCGGATTCTTCGCTACCTGAGCGCCGAGCCAATGCGTCTTGCCCCATGCTCCCCACTGGTAGACGACGCGGCTTGCACGGCGAAGCGTCCGCCTGTCCAGTCGCCACGCGATTCGCTCCCGGATCCCGGCCACCGGAGAAGCCTACGCAGATCGCGAGACTCCGAGGACCTCCAAGTACCGGTCGGCGACCTCCGAGAGCGGGGAAACACGGATGGACGCACGCCGGTCGTCGATCTCTCGAGCTAGCCGTTCGAGTACCTCTGGGATCTCTTCCACGCGGGCGAATGGAAGCCCGCCATCACCCACGAGCTCTGGATGCCCGCCGCTGTTGAGGTACGCAACCGGCAGACCGCAAGCCAGCGCCTCGAGAAGCGCGTTCGAACACGGATCGTTGCGACTCGCAGCGATGTACAGATCGTGCTGCCGAAGCTCGTCGGCGACCCCGCTCGAAGCGACGGGAGCGAGCACGCGCGCGTGCTGGAAGCTGCCAGGAAAGCGCCCGAGGAGCGTCAGCTCGAAACGGCGCCAATCGAGGTTGCGGCCGAGCCATTCGAAGGTTTCGCCTCCCTTGTTCGGATTGTCCGACCAGCTCGTGGCGATGAGACGCACCTTGCGTCCCGAGAGCGGCTCCCGGCTCTGCGGCGGATAGAAGAGCGCCCCATCGACCGAGTTGTGCACTACGACGGGATCACGAAGCTCGATCCCTAGGCTTCGATGACCCTCGAGGCTGAAGCGCGACTGGACGATCGTCGCGTCGGCGAGATCGGCGTTGATCGCAGCGATCCGGTCATCAGTTCCGTCGTCGAACCCGCGGTAGGCGCCGATCGGCCCGTCGACCCGGTGCACGACCCGACAGCCCGGCCGGTCGAAGCGCCGAAGACGCCGGAAGTCGAAGTTGAAAGAGTTGACGAGACACGCCGTCGTCGCCCCGGAGATCCGATTGAGCTCGATCTCGAGGCCGCGGCGCTCGAGCTCATTCTTGAGCGCGAGCAGGAACTGATTGCCGCCTCCGTACGGCGGAGGCGCGAACTCGTGGAAGAGCGCGAGATCGGCACGGTCCCGCCTGTGCCGAGCACGATCTACCTCGGTGGCTGCCACGCTGTCGGCCGCACGCGCGACTCGACGGATGCGGGAGACGGCCGCGCGCACTGCTTCGCGGAGCGTCACGCGGAGACCCTAGATCTAGCGGCGGCCGAGAGCAGGTCACCCAGGGTGTCGACGTAACGCGACCAGCCGAGGCTCCGCTCGACGGTCTCGCGAGCTCGCGCTCCGAGGCGCGCCGCCTGAGAATCGTCGGCGAGGAGCTCGCGGACGGCCGCGTCGAGCTCGGTGAGGCTTCCAGGCGACACGAGCCGGCAGTTGACGCCGTCGTCGAGGTGGTACCCGGTCGCGATCGCCGCGGTGCGACTGACGACGACCGGCTTCCCGGTTGCCATCCCTTGCAGGAGCACCGTGGTCGCACCCGAATAGCTGTTGTCTCGCACGGGAAGGACGACGGCGCGCGCTCTCGCGAGGCGGTCACGAACGCCATCGAACGGAATGTCAGCCTCGACGGTAACGTTGCCCGGAACGGCTCCGAGCGAACGGGCTGCATCTCTCGTCAGGACGAGTCGGAACGACCACTCTGGATGAGCTCGAGCAAGTGCGAGATAGAGCTCGTGATCTCGGCGCGAGTCGGCCCCGACCGAGACGAGGTCGTAGTCGGCAGTCGTGCCCGCTCGCGGGGCGAAGTACGTCGTGTCGACGCCAAAGGGCACGAACAGGACCCGGGGGCCACCGTCGCCGAGCCATTCGCGAAGAGCATCGACCTCGCCCCACCCGTACGCGACGATGGTGTGGAGACGCCGGTACGCATCCCGAAACATCCGACGGGCTCGCGTTGTGCGGAGCTGTGCCAGACGTTCGGGGAGCCCGATCGCGGCATAGACGAGCGGCGTTCGAACGAGGCCCCGGCGAGCGAGCAGGGCGAGCGGGATCCCAACCGTGTCCACCGTTGAGAAGACGACATCCGCGCCGTTCAGCTGCCGGCGAGATGCGACCACCGTGGCGAAGTCCCCGGAATAGCCCCCGACCGCGCGTACGGCTCGATCGAGGACCGCGCCGGATGCGCGTGCGGCGGCGCCCACACGAACGCCCGGCTCGAGGCTATGAGAGACGCGATAGCCGGCGGCGGCGAACTCGTCAAGTCCGTACAGGCTGTAGCGCGCGCCGTCTCCACACTCCGTCTCCAAGGCGGCGCGCCGCAAAGGCGAATCGCGATAGAGAAGGAACACTTTCGGCTTGGTGGTCGGGATAGCCGCTGACACGTGGGGTAGCGTAGGGCTGCAGTGCACAGGACGAAGACACGATTCGCCGCCAGAGTCAACCACGTCGCAACGGCGCTTGAGCGACGGGGCGTCCGAGCGACGTATCGACTTCACGACCGCGTCCTTTCGAATCGACGGAGTCGACGACTCTTCCGGGGCGACCGACCGGAGCTCGACGACCTTCAGGGGCGAATTCTCCAGGAGCTCGAAACCGAGGGTTACTCGGTGCTTGCGTTTACGGAGCTCTTCCCCGACGTCGGCCTGAGAGAAGACATCGAGGAACAGAGCGGCCGCTTCGTGGCCGAGACGAAGGCAGGACTCGCGGGCGATCGTGGAGGGCTCCGGGTGCGGGCGGGCAAGGAGTTCGTGGTCCGCCTCCACAGTTACGGCGTCGAGTTGTCCCTCGAGGATCCGTGGTTCCGCGCGTGCACGTCTCGACGGATGCTCGACATCGCCAACACGTATCTCGACCTGTGGTCGAAGCTCGAGTACACCGACATGTGGTACTCGGTTCCGCAGGCCGAGGAAGCCGAGCGGGTGGCCTCACAGCGGTGGCACCGCGACTTCAACGACCGCCGTCTCGTCAAGGCATTCCTCTACCTTGCAGACGTGGACGAGAGCATGGGCCCTTTCGAATACGTACCCGGAAGCGCCGGGAAAGGCCCGTATGCGTCTGTGTGGCCATGGAAACCGCTCGGGGACAACTACCCGTCACAAGAGGAGTTCGCCGAGCGCGTTCCGGAGGCTTCGATCAAGACGTTCACAGCACCCAAAGGCACGTTGATCTTCTGTGACACAGCGGGCTTTCATCGGGGCGGGTTGAGCACCACGCACCCTCGCGTCCTCGCCACCGTCACATACTCGTCGCCCGCTTCACTCGTATCGCTGACCGAGCGCAGCTACCACTTCACCGGCGCTCTCGCGAGCCTCGATTCGCCGACGCGCTTCGCCGTAACGTGAGCGGCTAGCGCTCCTCGGTCGTCCACTCGAGCAGCGGACGCACAACTCCCTGCCACTGACCGGTAAAGGCACCGCGCGCAGAATCGCCTTCGCCGGGGTCCTGAACGTGAAACGCGACCGCGTCGTTGACGCTCAGATGATGCTTCAGCCTTGGAGCCGAGAGAGAGCAGACCGCCACCTGCACGGAGGTGAAACCTTCGTTGAGGAAGTTCCCCGGGATCCAGGCTGTCGAGACGTACTCCCCAGGATCGGCGGGAAGCACCCAACGGTCGCTTGCGTCCAGCGCGTTGAAGGCGACCGTTCCACGTTGATCGACGACCTTGATCTTCGGGAAGAGCGCTGTTCCGGATTCGAGGACGCGAAAGCCAATCTCGATTCCGACGGGCAACCGTACGTCAACGGACGCTGCTTCGACACCCGCCTGAACGACCCTGACCGAACGGAGGCGGACGACCTCGTTGCCGGGGGCCGCAGCGACATCGCTCCATTCCTTGCTCGAGCCCGTCCCGTGGCCGGCCTGCAAATAGGCCGCGACGACCCCGGTGCTTGGCCCGTCTCCGACAATCTCGCCCTTGTCCAGCCAAAGGACGCGATCGCAGAGCTGAGCGACGGCCTGAAGCTGATGTGAGACGAAGAGAATCGTACGCCCGGACCGGCCCAGATCTTCCATTCGGCCGAGGCAGCGCCTCTGAAACTCGGCATCGCCCACCGCGAGCACTTCGTCGATGAGCAGAATCTCCGGCTCGAGGTGCGCTGCGACGGCGAACGCAAGACGCACCGACATGCCACTCGAGTAGCGCTTTACGGGTGTGTCGATGAATCTCTCGACGCCGGCGAACTCGACGATCTCGGGAAACTTGCGAACAATCTCACGCTGCTTCATGCCGAGCACAGAGCCGTTCAAGAAGACGTTCTCACGGCCCGTGAGCTCGGGATGAAATCCGGTACCGACTTCGAGCAGGCTGCCCACGCGACCACGAATTTCGGCCTTCCCCTCCGTCGGCGTCGTGATTCGCGTCAGGATCTTGAGCAGCGTTGACTTTCCTGCCCCGTTTCGGCCGATAACGCCGAGAACAGCGCCTTCCTCTACCTCAAAGGAGACCTCGCGCAGCGCCCAGATTTCCTCGAAGTGCTGCCGTCGATCACGGCGCACGAGCCGGCGCATGGCACCCGTCGTCGAATCGCGCAGAGTTCCGTACGCGCTTTGCAGCTCGCCGATCCGGTAGCTCTTGGAAACACGATCGACGGTGATCGCAGGGGCCATCAGATCGTGTCTGCGAACCGTGGCTCGGAACGACGGAAGTACCAGAGGCCGACGACAAAGAAGCCGCCGGCAGCCGCAACGCTGACCAAGGTCTTGCCGAGGTCGGGTGCAGCTGTACCCAGGAATCCCCACTGAAAGCCGCTGATGACCGCCGTCATTGGATTGAGCGCGAGCACCCACTGCCACTTCTCTGGAAGTGAGGTGATCGCGTACACGACACCGGAGACGTAGAGCCAGATCTGCATCAGGAACGGAATCGCGTACGGCACGTCGCGATAGCGCACGTTCACTGCGGAAAGAAAGAGCGCCACGCCAAGAGCGGAGACAAAGGCCATGAAGAGAAACAGGGGCGAGAGAACGATCGCGAGGCTCGGCCAGACGTCGAACCAGGCCATCATCCCGAGGAGGACGATGAGTGCCAGCATGAAGTCCACGATCGGCACGACGACGCCAGCCAGCGGCAGGAGTACGCGCGGGAAGTAGACCTTGGTCACGAGTGCGCGATTCGACACGAGGCTCCCACTGGAGAGCGCAACGGAGGTGGCGAAGTACGTCCAGGGCAGCAACGCCGAGTACGTGAAGATCGGATAAGGAACACCATTCGAGGGGAAGTCCGCGAACCTCCCGAAGACGAGGGTGAAGACGACCATCGTCAAGAACGGCTGGAGAATCGCCCATAACACGCCGATCGACGTCTGCTTGTACCGAACCGCGATGTCGCGCCACGCCAGCCGCCAGAGCAGTTCTCGGTATTGCCACAACTCACGGAGGTCGAGATGGGGGAAACGCGGCGCCGGTCGGATGACCGTCTCGCGCGGTGAGCGACGTCCTTTGACGTACCGGCTCTCGTCGGGCGCGACAGCGGTGCCGTCCGGACCCGGATCGGTCATCCTCTCCGCCGTTCGGCTCACCTCGCCGATGCTAGCGACCGCACCCGAGGACGCCGACGGTACGAGCCCCCCTCATGGGTACCGCGCAGGAGTCCTGCTCATGCGCGCCGTCCCGGCCGAGCACCGAACCGCCGAATCCTCCGGGCGAGGGCGCCACCGAGCCCTCGTTCGAGCGCCCCGACGCGCACTTCGAGCGCGTCGAGCCGTCGTTGCCCGCGGACGAGGTCGGCATCTCTGAGAACGGACAGCTCGAGCCCAAACGCTGCCTGTTCTTCGAGGGAAGGCGACTCGAACGGCACTCGCTCCGTGTCACGCAACAGCGAGAGCGCGCCGTCCGCATCTCGGATACCGGAAAGCGCGTCGCGAAGACGCGTGTCGACGACGAGCGAGCCGTCTACGAGCCCCCGAGCAAGCTGGTCGTCATCGACAACCACGGCCTCGTAGTACTCACGAAAGCGACCGTCCTTGTGCGCTGCGAGCGCCTTTGCGCGAACTGCGTTCCCGAGCCACCCAGGGTTCGCCGCAACAAACTTCTTCTCGCTTTGCTCGAGCGAGCGGAGCGGGAAGTGCAGGACCTCGATCGGATACCACCCGCCAAGCTGGATGTGTCGGCCGCCTGTGACCCCGCGGTTCCCAGGCGCCACCACGGTACTCGGGTGTGCGCGGTGGACGACGTTCGACTGCGGTCGGAACGGGCTCGCCGGGTCGTTGATCGGGTTTTCGAGTGCAAGGCGAACCGTCATCCGATCTGCAAAGAACGGCTCATTGCTCGGCCGTGGGACAAAGACACGGCGAGGGGCAGTCACGACGCCATACCGTTCCGGGACGGCCTCGAGAATTCCTTTCAGGGTGCCGCCACGTGGCCAATAGAACTGGTCGGCGTCGGCCGTGACCACCCAGTCCGCGTCAAACTCTGTTGCAGCGAGCCGCGCGAGCATCGTCTGAGACTCGCCCCGCCCGATGTCGATCCGCGGCTCACGAATCAGATGAAGCAGGCCGGACGCCGCATACGACTCCAGTATGCGCGTCGTGCCGTCACGCGAGCCGTTGTCGAGTGCAAGCACGAAGTCCACTCCGGCACTGACGTGGAAAGCCAGATTCGCTTCGACAATGTCCGCCTCGTCCCGTACCACCATGGTCATGAGGAGCCGCATTAGGGAGGAACGCTAACGACACCGGAGCATCGACCAGGTTAGACCTCACGCCGCTCAGTGACGCATACTGGTCAAGCGCCTCGCGAAGCGTCGAGAGATGCCTATCGCCGATCGACCCTCGACGCGAGCGATGCGCGCCTCGAGCTCGTCGAGACGACGCTGAGCACGCTGAACATCGGCCTCCCCGAGCACGGCAGCGTCGACCGCGTAGAGCACATCCTCGATCACGGACGGCTTGGGAAACTCCAGGCCAGACGCACCGGATGACGCCGGCCAAAACGTCGGCTCGGCGTCTCGCTCGGAATCAGTTCTCAGCACAGCGAGCGCCTCACGAAGCCGCGTGTCCTGAACGAGCGTTCCCGCACGGAGTCCGTGATCCAGTTCGTCGTCCGCGACGGCCATCGAGGCGAAGTACTCGTCGCCTTTGCCTTCGGCATAGAACGCATTCGCCTTGGCATGGTAGGCAGTACCAGGCCTCGAGCCCGGCGCCGCAAACGCCTTTGATTGATGGCGCGCCTTGCGGCCGTACTGCTCCAGCGACCGCATCGGGAAATGGAGCACTTCGATCGGATGCCAACCACGAAGCGGCTGGAGGTCACCCGCGACGATCGCGTGATTCCCGCGCGCCACACGTACGTCGGGATCCGCGCGATGGGCGACTTTCGAAGTTGGCCTCCAAGGACTCGCAGGATCGTTAAGTGGCGCTTGGGGAGAGATCCGGTAGACCATCCTGTCGGCGAAGAAGCGGCCATCCTCGACGCGTGGGACGAAGTTGCGGACGAAGGCTTGCGCGATCCCGTAGCGCGCGGGAACAGCACGAAGGACCTCCTTAAGATCACCGCCTCGCGGCCACCAGAACTCATCTGCGTCGCTGTTGATGACCCAGTCGGCGTCGTATTCCTTCGCCGCAAGCCGAGCCATGCGCGTCACCCAATCGCGCTGTCGGAGCTCTTCACCCGGCTCCCTGATGAGATGGAGCCGGCCGAGCCGCTCATACTCCTCGAGGATCTCGGTGGTCCCGTCCTCCGAGCGATGATCGGTCGCGATCACGAAGTCGACCCCGGCCGCAAGGTGAAATGCGACGTGTGCGCCGACGACGTCGGCCTCGTCCCGTGCAAGAAGGGTCATGACGAGCTTCACAGTGAAACCTTAGTGCGGTAACAAGGGCGACGGCTCGCCATCCCACGCCACGGACTCCCCACCCGTTCGCACTTCCCACGAGAGCAGCCGCAGGACGTTTGCGCCACCCATCCGGCGCAGGCCTAGGACTTCGAGCTGACTCGTGTACGCCCGGATCGCCCGTCCCTTCGTGATCCGATCGCCCAGTTTCGCGCGCACCCGCGAGAACGTGACCGGCTTTCCGAGCCAGGCGGGAAGCGACGGCGAACCCTTCTTCCGGTCCCACCACGCATACGGTTCCTCGACATACAGTCCCACGTGCGGCGTGTCGATGAGCTGGTGTCGCAGAAGCAACGACAACCACGCGTGGTCAGCATGCCGTAACGGATAGCCCGGCAAGAGCACCGTGCTCGCGCCTCCCGCGGCCCCAACGACCGCGCCCACGATTTCAGCATCCGTCCCGTGGCGGGCGTAGTCCCCGTCCCCGTACGGAAGCCAGTGCGGATGTGCGCCAAGGATGGCACACGCGCTCGCATCCTCCGCGCGCCGTGCAGCTGACGCGACGCCCTCTGTCGCGAAGCCTGCCCGGCGGTCCCAACCGCCGGCGGGAGCCACGGAGTCGGGAGCGCCGGCCAGCACAGTCAGCACCTCGACAACGACGCCCCGGCGAGCGAGCGAGGCAATGGTCGCCCCGAGCGAGAAGACCGCATCATCGAGATGCGGAGAGACGACGACGACGCGCTCGAGCGCGGTGTCCGGCGTCGTCTCAGCCATCAGAAGGGTCGAGGGTCTCTCTGCGGGCTCCGACCAGAGCTCCGGCGGCCAGGAGCATGAACGCGGGTGCCGCAGGTACCGCGTACTGGGGGACGGCGGCGATGGCAAGCGCGTTCACGACGATCAGGACGAGCGCAGCGATCGCCGGCGTCGCCAGCGCCAGGGCATTCGCGGGGCGGCGCAGAGCGAGACCGACGAGCCCGAGCGCAAGCCAGAGGACGGGTGGCGGAAACCAGCGGGAAGATTGGTTGAATCGGAGTGCGAGATACGCACTCCCCTGCCGGTCGGGAAGACTGCTCCAGAGCTCGTCGATCCGCCGGTGGAGCGCGTTATAGCGCTCCTCGTCACCCGCGCGGACGAAGACGAGGTGGTTCTCCGTCGGCGACGTCCAAACGGTGTAGATGCTCCCGTCCGGAGTCGTAGGGCCGCCCTCGTGAGGCGCAGGAATCCTCTCGCCCTCAGTGGGACGTGGAAGCGCTCGGCCGTCGACAGCGCTGGTCACACCCTCGTTGACCGTCGGGTCTCCGCTTCCGTCGTTCCCGGTTTCCGAATCCCCCTCGTCCAGTGACCGGAAAACGGCCAGGTGGAGCAGATCCCAGACGGTCGTCGCTACACCGCGCGCGTAGATAGCCGGATGAGTGCGAACTGCTTCGACGCCGGCGTCGCGTAGGAGGCGCTCGTCACTGTCCCATCCCCGCAGCCGGTTGGCGAGCACGCCGAGATCGTCCTTCATGCGTGGACTCGGATCGGAGAAGAAATCCTCGAGGCCGATCCCGTATGAGCGATACGGCTCCTCGAGCAAGAGCTTCTGCTCGACCGCATCGGCCAGCTGGCGCGACGCGGGCCCGTTCTCGGGCCGAACGATGCGTTCGGTGAGGAAGACGCGTTCGAACGGGAGCCTCGAATTGCCACCACGAGCGACCGTGTAGTCCCCGAAGCGGAGTCCGTTGTGCACCGCCCAACCACCGAGGATTGCAAGAGCAGCTGTAACGAGAGCCGCCGATGACATCAGCCTCACTCTCCAGGTCAGCGGGATTGCGAGCGGGAGCAGAGCGAGCACGAGCAAGGCCTGATTTCCCGGCCGTACGAGCACGAGAAGCGCGATGCCACCTCCGACGAGTGCGAACCCCGCAGGTCGGGGCGCCAGCAGCACCCGGATCGCGAGCAACGCCCAGCCTGCGAACGCAACTGCGAACACGGAGTCCGAGGCGATCTCGTGAAAGAGGATCCCGTATCCGGGGTAGAGGACGAGGAAGGCGGTCGTGACCAGCGCGGCGCGCCCGCCGAACGTGCGTGCCGCGAGGAACCACGCCGTGATCGACATCGCGTAGAGAACCGATACCCCAGGCTCGGCGAGCGCCCCGCCCAGGGGGTCGAGCAGCCCACCGACGACGATCGGAGCGATCGGCGTCCGGCCGAGCACATAGCCGAGATCGATCGGATCGGACTGGAAGAGCTCGACGTATCCGCCGAGATACGTGCCGAAGTCTCGGCCGCCCTTTAGTGGCATCGCGAATGCCTGGAGCCACCAGACGGCCACTGACCCGAGGAAGACGGCTACCACCGCCCAGCGCGCCTCCGCCGCGACTGCGGCGCGGTCGGCCAGTCGGGATGCCTCGCCGAGCCAGCGCACGACCCGACAGGCTAGCCTCCTGCCGACGTTCATGGCATCCAGCAGAGGGAACCCGCTTGCACGGGCACTCGCAGGGCTCGAGAGGCTCGCTGCGAGACGCCTGGGATCGCTACTCCTCTTCGGTCTTGGGCTCGCTGTCTTCTCTTTCCGCGCGATCGCCTGGCCGTTGAAGGCAGGTCGCGACCTCGACGAGTACCTGTACGCGTACATCCAGCTCTTCGACCGCGACGTCCTCCTGCCGTGGTCGATGCTGTTTCGCACGCCGCTGACTCCAGTCATTTCGGGGCTCTCGCTCGACGTGGCCGGAGGCGCACTCGCCGAACCCGTAGTAGCCGTCCTCTTCGCCGCATCGGTCCTCGCCTGGAGCCGCGCCGCGCTTGCCTTCGGGCCGCGGGTCGCGCTCATCGTCGCCGGAGCGCTCCTCGTATACCCGGGCTACGGCGCAATGTTCCACGAGCTGTCCAGCGAGACCGTGTTTGCCGCAGTCTTCTCTGGGTGGGCGCTTCTGGTGACGCAGGCCGCGTTCCGGCCCTCTGCTGCGCGTTTCGCACTCGTCGGCCTGGGCGTCGCAGCCCTGGCTCTCGTCCGACCCGGGAACGCCGTGCTGCTCGCGTTTGGCGTGTTCCCGCTCTGTCTCGCGGGGTCGTGGCGGAACCGACTGCACTGGGCGGGAGCATTCGCGCTCGCGGCGGTCATCCCTCTCGGCGCCTGGACCGTACACAACGGACTGCGTTTCGACAGCTATGCGCTCGCCCGCGGGGGGAATGCGATCATCCCCTTCTACCGCGCCTTCATAACGGATGGCATCGTCGCACCGGAGAACGGCGAGGCGTCGCAGCAGCTCGCAGCGGCTATGCAACGTCACCTGCTCACGCGAGATCCGTACCGCTCGTACAACGTCACCGCGGACGAGCTATTCCGCGACGGGAGCTTTCGCGTGCACGAAGACCTCTACCTGCTGTCCGACCAGATCTTCGGCTGGCACACGGACTACGAGATCCTGCGCAAGGCCGGCCTCGAGGCGGTGCGCGCACATCCAGACGAGTACGCGTCGGGAGTCCTCGGCACGGTCCGGGACGAGCTCGCAGACGCCTACTTCCGGCCTCTGCCGACGCAGAGAACAAAGGCGAACGTCCGCGGTGAACCGACCACCGTCGTAGGCGGGACGAGACTCCCTCCGCCGACCGAAGGCGAGCCGATCCCGTCCGGACAGGTGGTATGGATCTCGCGGCCCGACCAGAGTATCCGGCAGGTCTGGACGTCAGGAACCGATTGGCACTTCGCGTTCGACAACCCCGGAGACAGAGCCAGGCTCCGGGAGATCGAGACTGAGCGCGACGATCTTCTCTCAGCCCTCCCTGACCGACGCGGGAACGCCACGCTGGCGCTCCGTCTCGATCAGCTCTCCCGCTGGTTTCCGCGCCCCTGGATGTGGATCGTGCTCGGGCTCGCTGCCATGGCGATCCGGCGGCCCCGCGGTTCCGCGACGCTCGCCGCGATCGCTCTTTCGGCGCTCGCGGTCGTCGTGCTCAATGCACTCGGACTCTTCGCCGACCTGCACTTCGTGCTCCCGGTTGCACCGGCCTTCGTGCTCTTCGGAGCCGGCGCACTGCTGGGCATGCGTCGAGGTGCCCTCTCAGCGACCTGAGCTCTCGCTGCCAACGACCTCGACGATCGCGTCGACGACACGTTCGGTGGCTTTGCCGTCGACCTGACCCACGACCTCCGTGGCAACGCTGCGGCGCTCGACCGCGAGTTCAGCCGGGCCGGCGAGCGCTCGCTCGATTCCGGAGACGACCTCCTCGAACGTGTTCGCGCGAAGAAACGCATCCGAGCGCCCGAGCTCCTCGTAGTGCTGTCCGGTGACGTTCAGCTCCGCGTGACGCTCGCCGGGTGGCGCACCCTCGTCGTAGAGGACGCAGACTGTCGGCCGGTCGTTCACGAGACTGTCGAGCAGGATCGTGCCGGCGTTCGCGACGACGCAGTCCACGTGCTGGAGCAGCGTCGCAAGAGCCTCGAGGTCGGTATATGACGGCGGCTGGGTGGCGATGTCATCCGCACCCATTGCGGCGGCATATCGCTCTTCCCAGTCGCGATCCCGCGGATGAGGGCGAAACAAGAGCTGCGGACGCTCGCTCGATGATCTCGAGCGTGACCATGCCACTAGCCGCTCGACGAAGCGGCCCTCGTACGGCGCGTTGGTCGGCGTATTGCCGGCGAAGAGCACGACCGGCCGACCGGGGTCGAGCCCGAGCCCCCGCACGATCACACCGAACCCAGCTCGTGGCCGTTGCTCGTGGAATAGGTCGGTCTGCGGCCATCCCGCGACGACGACGCGATCCCCCGCGATCCCGTGGTAGCGAACGAGGTCGCTCGACATCAGCTCGTTCTGAACCACGTAGCGCGCAACGTGCGGTGAGACGAGCCCTTTCCCTACGGTGTGATCCCAGCTCGCGACGTAGCCGACAACGGGGATCTCGAGCCTGCGGGCGGCGAGCAGGAACGGCATGGCCTGGAGGCTCTGGACGTTGGCGACGACGAGTCCCGAGCACGAGCCATGCATTTGTGACAAGAGCTCATTCGAGACGTAGCGGTGTCTCGAGAAGAGCCACCGACGCAAACCGCGGTCGAGCGTCTCGGACTGGGGCAGGCGGCCCGTGAGCGACGAATCGAGAAACAGGTTCGGATGACCCGGGCGCATGCGCTCGCGGTTGAAGCCGTGGCGCAGGCTCTGCCGAACCGAGAGCGGGTAGTAGCCCGCATTGCGGTCGATCGTGAGGTCGATTCTCCGCGCGATCCGCTCACGGAGCCCTACTTCGGCAGGGAAGAGATCGGCTCCGAGCATCGAAGGCACTTCTCCGAGCCGCGAAGTCCAGCTCTGCGCTTCGTCTCGTGGCAGTGCAAGCACGACCTGAAGACGACCTGCGAGCCGCTCGGCGAGACCGGCGGAAATCCCGCAATCCACGAAGACGCGCGTCGGAAACGGGTCGGGCAGGACGAGCCAGACGCGCCGCCGCGTGGCATTTGCGCTGATCAAGCTCCGACCCTCGGACGGACCGATGTGGGCCACTCTCCATGAAGCCGGAGCACCGCTCGCGGATTCTCTGTGGCGACTGCAGCGACGTGGCGAGGCAACGTGAGATCAACGAGCGCCCACGACTCGGTCGTGCCAAGCTCGGAAGGGACCGCGACGATCTCGATACCACGCAGCTCGACGAGACGCGGCTCCACGGACAGTCCGACTCCTGCGGCCTTGAGAAGCGCCTCCTTCCGCACCCAGGAGCGGAGAAAGGCGTCCGCAGCCGACGACTCGTCTGTCGGCAAGACCGACCGCTCCCGCTCCGTGAGCGCCTCACGCACCACGGCCCAGCGCGCGGGTATCCGACCGAGCGGCTCGATATCCACGCCGACCTGAGTCTCTTCGGCGACCGCGAGCAGCCCGACCTGGCCGGCGCGCGAGATGCTGAATCGCGGCGCTGCGCCGCAACGGACGTCCAGCTCCGGCTTGCCGCGAGCGTCACGCGTGAAGCGCACGTCGGCAGCGGCAATTCCGAGGTACCGCGCTAGCACGGCAGCCACGGCACCGCGAGAGCCCGGGCGCGAGCTCTGCAGATGCCACAAGTGGATTTCGCCCGCGCCAAGCCGCGCACGGATCGAAGGACCGCTCAGGAAAGTGGTCGTAACACTCATGTTTCGGAATCACGGATGTCCAGATCCCAGAGCGCTCCCTGCATCGCAGAGGCGAGCTCTTCGACCGCCCCGACGTGGAACCGGCGCCCGTGGCTTCCCTCGACCTGGACGCACATGACGACGTTGCAGAGGACGAACCGCTCTTCCTCGGAGAGCACGCCACCCCTGTGGTTGGGTGAGAGGAAGACCGCGGTCGGGGTATCCACCGGGCTGGGACGGTAGGCATCTCTCGCCCGCGCGAGCGGCTCGATCTGACGCGTAATGCCGGCTGGAGATCCGGTGGACGACTCGGCTATTTCGGTTCTCCTGGGCGGGAACCACCTTCTGGCAGCGGACACGACCTGTCGCCAGTCGGGCCGAGCTCGTCCCGGCTCGGATCCACGCGCGCTCGCCGATCCGATTCGTGGGTCGACGAGCACGAGGAGCGCGACGAGCTCTCCGGCGTCCGTGAGCCGCTGAGTCAGCTCTACGGCCACTCCGGCTCCCATGCAAAAGCCCCCTAGGACATACGGTCCGACCGGTTGCACCCGACGGATGTCGAGCAGGTACTCCGCGGCGAGCTCCTCCACGCGATCGGGCGGCTCTCCCTCCCCGTCCAGTCCACGCGCTCGAAGCCCGTAGAACGGCTGGTCCGCACCCAGTCGCCGCGCGAGCGCGGCAAACCCGACCACGTCCCCATCCAGCCCGTGGACGAAGAACAGCGGCGGACGCGACCCGCCGCTGGAGAGCGCGACAGCACCGCTCGAGACTCCGTTGCCGCCGAGCTCGACCTCGGCAACCATCGTCTCGACCGTCGGGGCGCGGGCGATCGAGATGAGCGGAAGGTCCGGCTGACCCACGAGATCCCGGATCCGGGCTATCGCCTCTGCTCCGAGGATCGAGTCGCCTCCGAGGGCGAAGAAGTCGTCGCGGACACCCACACGCGGAAGTCCGAGCACGTCGGACCAGATCTTCTCGAGCTCGTTCTCGAGTGCCGTCCGTGGGCGCAGATCACCCGCGGCGTCTCCCGGGGTCAGAGGACCGAGCGCGAGGCGCTCAGCAAGAGCTCTCCGCTGAATCTTGCCGGTCGGCCCCTTCGGCACCTCGTCGACGAAGAGGATCGTCCGTGGAACCTTGAAGGGCGCAAGACGTTGCACTGCGAAGTCCTGGAGGTCGCGTTCTCCCACCTCGTGTCCGGGCCTGAGAACCACTGCGGCCGCGACCTCCTCACCAAGCCGAGGATCCGGGACGGCAAAGGTGACGACCTGCGCGACAGCGGGATGCTCTGCGAGAACGACATCGACCTCGAGCGGGCCGACCTTCTCACCACCCCGGTTGATGATCTCCTTGAGACGTCCGCGGAGCGTGAGGTAGCCGTCGTCGTCGATCGTGCCTTCGTCTCCTGTCCGAAACCACGTGCCGACGAACGCAGCTGCGTTGGCTTCCGCGGCGCCCTCGTACCCACCGAAGACGCTCTCGCCGCGAATGGCAACTTCCCCCACCTCGCCTCGAGCGAGGGGCGTGCCGGAAGGATCGAGCACAGCCAGCTCGGGTCCCGCGGCGCGCCCCACCGAACCTGGCTTTCGGAGGTCCGGCGGCAGTGGGTTCGAGGCGATCTGGTGTGCCGCCTCGGTCATCCCGTACGCCTCGATCACAGGGACGTCGAAAACCCGCTCGAGCCCCTCGAGTACAGGGATCGGCAACGATGCCGAGGACGAGCGGACGAAGCGCAAGCGATGACCGCGGACGAGTCCGGGTTCATCGCTCGCACGCTCGAGCACCGCCTGATGCATCGTCGGAACGGCTGTGTACCACGTCGGCTCGTGCTCCGAGAGACGCTCGAAGAACCGCAAGGGGTGAAACCCTGGTGCACACGCGACCGACGCGCCGGCCGAAAGCGACGCGAGCAGGGCGGCGACGAGCCCGTGGATGTGGAAGAGCGGCATCACGTTGAGGCACCGGTCGTCGGAAGCCAGGCGAAGCGTCCCGGCGACCGAGCGAGCCGAGAGGCACAGGTTTCGGTGCGTAAGCGGAACGATCTTGGGCCGCGCCGTTGTACCCGACGTGTGGAGAACGAGAGCGACGTCGTCGTCGCCGGGGATCGGGGCCGAGATCGCGTTTGTCTCCACTGTGTCGACTCCGTCCAGCGCGAAAACACCAGCCGGAGTGCCACGCTCGCGGCGAAGCTCGAGAACGCGAATCCCGAGTGCAGTCGCGACGATACGCACCGGCGAGTCGAGTTCGGCGCTCACGATCACGAAGCGAGCACCCAGATCGCGGAGGTAGAAGTCGAGCTCGGCTTCGCGATACGCCGGATTGAGAGGTGCACACACGGCGGCGGCCGACACGGCAAGAAACGCCGTTGCGGCCTCCGGGCCGTTCTCGACGACGAGCCCGACTCGATCTCCCGTCTCGACACGGCTTGCGTACAGAGCGGACGCTGTCCGCTCTGTAAGGGCCTGGAGCTCGCTGAACACGAGGGCGGCTTGCCCCGAACCAAGCACTGCCTGTCCATCGGGTTCCCGCCGTGCCGCATCTGAGATGAGAGCCGGGATGGACGTCATTACGTTCCCGGGTCGGAATGCCACTCGGACGAGGCCCGATCTCCGGAGACATAGCGCAGAATCCTTGCGCCGAGTGAGGCGCCGCCCAAACCGTGCGCGCGAAGAGCCTCCCAAGGTGTTCCGCACGCCGGCCAGCCCTCGACGCCGAACACCGTCACCGAACGCCCGGCAAGCTCGCGCCGGATCGCATCTCCGAGCCCACCCACCGGGGCGTGATCCTCGAGCACGAAGACGTGCTCGCGCCGGCTGACGCTCTCGGCAAGCCACGCGGAATCGAAGCGGTTGAGCCAAGGCATGTTGGCTACCGCGAGCTCAACTCCACGCTCGACGAGCCGCTCGGAGGCGGTCAGCGCCTCGTGCAGCATTACGGGTCCGTACGCGAAGAGGATTGCTTGAGAGCCCTCGCGCAACAGCGAGCCTCGACCTGGCTCGAGCTCACCTGGCAGCTCGATTCGCCGCGGCGAGAGACCAATTGCCAGCCGGATCGCGACGTTCTCAACGGCCTCTTCGACCGCCCACCGCAACAGGGCGCGCGTCTCCTCGGGGCTCGCCGGCTGCACGATCGCCACATTGGGCAGTGCCCCCAGCAACGAGATATCGCGTAGCGACTGGTGCGACTTGCCGGGGCCGGCGGGGATGAGACCCGCGTAATGGAGCGCGTAGATCACCCTCGCGCCCTCGCTCGCCTGGTTGTAGATCTGCTCGTTCGCGCGTGAGGCAAGGAACGAGGCGAAGGAGTTGACGACCGGCAGGAGCCCTTGCCGCGCAAGCCCGGCCGCCGCCGAGACCATGTCCTGCTCCGCGATGCCGCATTCCAGGAAGCGCTCCGGGAACGCCAGCTCGAACGCCCGCACCCGGCAGTCCGAGGCCAGGTCGGCGTCGAGGACCACGAGGTGCTCGTGCTCTGCACCTAGTCGAACGAGTTCGGCCCCGTACGCGTCGACGACGTACTCCTGGGTCGCTTTCGGCCCCATCCCCGCGCCGGACTCCGGTTCCCCCTCCAGAATCTCGGACCGATCGGCCGCGACGTCGGCTGGCTCGAGAGCGAGAGGGTCGAGCCCGAGCGCGGCTAGCCGACTCCCGAGTCGCTCGACGAGCTCTGAAAACGCCCGCTCGAACGACTCGTCGTCCGGAGCGCCCGCATGCCAGCGGTACGTGCCGCCGCCCTCCACGAGTGCAACCGGATGCTCCATGAACGAGACGCCCTTCCCTTTGATCGTCCGCGCCACGAGCGCCTGTGGCCGATCGTGGACATCTCGAAACGATGCGAACGCCTCTCGCAGCGCCCGGGTGTCGTGTCCGTCGCACGATTCGACGTGCCAGCCGAACGCCCGAAAGCGCTCCTCGAGCTCCCCGAGCGAGACGATCTCGTCGGTGGGCTTGTCCGACTGGAGCTCGTTGCAGTCGACGACAACGGTCAGGTCGGCGAGGCGCTCCTGAGCAGCCGCTTGCAGTCCCTCGTAGTTCTGGCCCTCCTGCAGCTCCCCGTCTCCCGTCATGACGACGACGCGGCCGCCTCGCCCGAGGTGGCGCTTCGCCCACGCAATTCCGCGGCCCTTCGAGATCCCCATGCCGAGCGAGCCCGAGTTCGCCTCGATCCCTGGAATGCCGACATCCGGGTGGCCGTCGAGGCCACCATGGCGACGCAGGCGCAGGAATCGCTCCTTCGGGATAACGCCGAGCGCGAACAGCGCCGCATAGAGCCCGGGTACGTCGTGGCCCTTGGACGAGAAGTAGACGTCTCGATCGGGGTGCTCCCAACCGAGGTTGGCGGTGTCGAGCTCGTCGAAGAGAAGGAAGGTCACGACGTCCATCGCGCTGAAGCTCGATCCGAGATGACCTGATCCCGCGCGCTTGACGGCGACGAGGGCGTTGAGGCGGCACATGTCCGCGAGCGCTGCGAGACGGTCGTCTCGGTCTGCGTCCGCTGCCCGGACGCGGTCGAACTCGGACTTGGGGATGAGGTGAAGGTCGGCCATGACCTCGGAGACGCTACCGCGGACGATGCGGCGTGACGACGTCCGCGAGATCGGCCCCCTTGCGGAGCTCGTCCGTCTTCTCGCAGAGGAAGAGCGCTTCGCTCGTCCCGGGGCGGTAACCCGTGAAGCGGCGCACCTTCCGCCAGCCCGTCCACGCGAGCTCGAGCCGGACGGCCTGGATCGAAGGCACCCCCTTCGCCTTTCCGGTGTCGGGATGCCAGCGCAGCCGCACGAGCGCATCGGGACGGGAGTCGACGGTCGTCTCAAGCAGCATCGACCCGCCAGCCTTCGTGACGCGGTTGAGCATCCCGAGCAGCGGGAGATGGTGGATCGAGTGGTAGAGCACGCCGAGGAAGAAGACGAGGTCGAACGGCTCGAGCTCGAGCAGCTCTCGTGCGTCACGGAGATCGCCGTAGACGAATCGGTGCTTGCTGTGAAGACCGTCGACCCACTTTGCGTGCAGGTGCTGATCCGAGGCAAAGTCGGAGAACACGAGCTCGGAGGGCTCGAGCTTCTCGTCGATCCAGCGCGCATGGACGCCGTACTTCGGCCCTACCTCCAAGACTCGTAGCCCACGGAACCTGTCGATCTCGAGAACCTCTCCGAGCGCGTCGGGCAGCAACGTGAGGTCGGGAAGATCGTCCGTGGCCGTCGTCGCTCGGTCATCGCTCACCGGCCGCGGATCCTCGACGTACTCGGTGAACTCGTCGAGCCGAGGCAGATTCTCCGGGCTCGGTTCATAGACCTGGAGCCCGAGCCGAACAGCGGCCGACCACGCGGCGCGTCTCGCGAAGCCGCGAAGTCCGCTCACGGAGCTGGCCACGCGTGGGCCCGAAGCACATCCTCGTCGAGCTCGACCCCCCAGCCGGGCCGGCTCGGGATGCGGAGGTCGCCCGCCGAGATCTCCGGCGTCGCCGTCACGAGCTCGTCGCGCCAAGGGACGTCGTCGACGTCGTACTCGAGGATTCGGGCGTTCGGGATCGCCGCGCACCACTGAGCGGAGATGAACGTCGCGAGGTGCGAGTAATAGTTGTGCGGCGCGCAGTTCACCTCGAAGGTCTCGGCGAGATCGGCGATCTTCTTGGCCTGGTGGAACCCGTTCCAGATGACGTCGACGGACGCGACGTCCATCCCGCCGGCTTCGAGGTACGGCCGAAAATCACGGCTCCCGTACAGGTTCTCTCCCGAGCACACCGGCATTGGGGCGACGTGCCGAACGTGCGCGAGCGCGCCCGGATCGAACAGGTCGACCTCCAGCCACAGGAGGTCGAAGGGCTCGAGCACCCGCGCGACCCTGACGCAACCCTCCGGCTCAAGATTGAAGTTGAGATCGACGATCGGTCGTGCTGCCCCGCCAGTTCCCTCTTCGAAAGCCTCGAGCAGGCGAACGAGCGCGTCGGCAATCTCGGCTGCCTGGAGGGTCCCGCCTCCTTCGTTGAAGCCCGGCATGAGCACCCTCGGCTCCTCGCCGGGAACGACGACGTTGGTCTTGAATGCCGCGAACCCCTGCTCGACGACCTCGCGGCCGAGCGCCGTGACGTCCTCGTAGGAGCCGAGCTTCGGCGTCCCGGTCGCCTCCCAGGCGCGGGCGCGCGTCGTCCCGCAGTGCGACCAGTACATCGGGATGCTGTCCCGTGTGGGTCCGCCGAAGAGCTCGTAGACAGGGACGCCGAGCGCCTTCGCCTTGAGGTCGAGAAGCGCGTTCTCGATGCCCGCGAGGGCTTTCGCGATCACCGAGCCGGGGCTCTGGCGGGTGGCACGGTAGAGATCCCAGTAGATCGCCTCGACCGGCCTCGGGTCACGGCCGACGATGAGCGGGGCGAGATCCTCGACGATACCTGCGAGGCCGCGCGGAGAGCCGTGCGAGTCGGTGATCTCGGCCCACCCAACCGTCCCGTCGTCCGCCGTCGCCTTGAGGAAGATCCACGGTCGCCAGCCGGCGTCGCAGAAGAGCGTCTCGAGACTGGCGACCCTCACGAGGCCGGAGCATACGGGGGACGCCCGACCGTGGGCAGCGCCGCTCGGCCGCTCGCCACAAGACGTTCGGCACGCTCCCAGTCGTCCTCGTCGTCCACGTTGAAGCCCTCGTACCCCTCGGTGAAGAACGGCGCGACGACCCTGCCCTCACGTGTCCCAGTCTCCGCGACGACGCGCATCCACGCGATCTCGAGCGCGCTGTTCTGGACATAGACAGGCGGAAGGGCCTGGTACTGACCAGCGTGCCATGTGACCTCGAGATGCGACTGGTCGAGGAGTGGGCGCATGAGCCGCCCGTTTTCCTCGAGCACCCAGGTCTTGCCGGGGTGCTGCTTCACGGGCTCCACCGCACGCAGCGAGTCGGCCTCGGCTGTGGCGAGGAGCTGATCGAGCCCGCGGCGAACTGCGGCTGGGCCTCTGAACGGGTTGGTCGCGCGAATCAGCGCGAAGAGGTCGTACTGCTCGGGCATCGTCTCGAGCGTGAAGCGGAGCCACTCGATGTCAGGCGAAGTGGACGTCGCGTACTCGGGCGGCCTGAGAAAGGGCACGTCCGCGCCGTACCAGCGGGCTACACCCGCGATCTCCTCGGAGTCCGTCGACACAACGACGCGCTCGAAGACGGCGCTCTGTAGTGCCGTCTCGATCGCGTACGCGAGGAGCGGGTGGCCGGCGAGCCGGCGCACGTTCTTCTGCGGCACGCGCTCGGAGCCCGAGCGAGCCGGGACGAATGCGACCGCCGAGGGCGAGCTCACCGAAGCCCAGCCGCTGCGGCGAGCTCCGTCAGGGTCGGACAGGGGACGTCGAGCCTGTCCGCTGCGCGGAGCACCGCGCCGAGGATCGCATCGAGCTCAGAGTGACGGCCTGCAGCGACGTCACGGGCGGCCGACGTCGTCGTCTCGTCGGCCATCTCGTCGATGATCGCCCACTGTGCGGACGCACGCAGGCCGACGCCGTCTGCCTGGGCGACGGCGCACGTCTCGGCGATCCCGTACTCGAGACGCGGCCGCCAGACCGGATCGTCGCGCAACTCGCCTACGGTACGCCCGGACGCGGCGGTGGCAGCCGCGAGCGGGGCGATCCTCGCGAGCTTGTGCCACAGCACGCGCCTTTCGTTCTGGCCGATCCGCACGTCGAGGTTGGCCTGGCGGAGCAACTCCGCTACGGCCTCGACGTCGCCGCGCGGAAGCCTCTCCGAGGCGATGGTGATGACCGGGGACGGCGTGGCCTCGATGATCTGAACACGCCCTGCGCGGTACGCCTGAAAATGCGAGATGGTGCCGGCGGCGACGCGGTCGCCAAATCGCGCTCGAAGCGTCTCCATGTGCTCGAGGCCGTTGAGCAGCGGAACGACGACGCCTTCGGAGACCACCGCCGGGTCGATCCGCTGGATTGCCTCCTCCAGCATGGGCGCCTTCACCGTCACGAGGAGGAGGCCCACCGGTCTCACGAGCTGCTCGGCGACCTCGACGCGGGCTGTGAGGGTTCCATCGCGCGACTCGACCACGAGCCCCGCGAGCGCGATGAGGCCAGCAGCCTCCGCGTGCGTGACGCAGATCGTGTGAATGCCGGCATGGGAAAGCCGCGCGGCCAGAGAGCCTCCGACGGCGCCGGGGCCGAGGACGGCGACGGTGCGGTTCATGCCTTCATGGGGTCGGTGACCAGATTCACGACCTTCAGATCGGAATACACGTCGAGCGCCTCGACCCCTGCCTCGCGCCAACCCGTCCCCGAGTCCTTGACGCCGCCGAAGCCCATGTGCGGCTCGGAGCCGTGCGTTCCGGCGTTCACCACCACGACGCCCGCCTGGACGCGCTCGGCGAAGCGCATCGCTCGATGGACGCTTGCGGTATGGATGGCGGCCGTGAGTCCATACGACGAGTCGTTGACGAGCGCGATCGCCTGCTCGAGGTCTCGGACGCGGTAGAGAACCGTCACCGGCCCGAACAGCTCGGTTCGAGAGAGCTCCACGTCGGAGGCCGCATTCTCGACCACGGTGGGAGCGAAATACCATCCCGGCCGGTCGAGCCGATCGCCGCCGCACAGCACTCTGGCCCCCGCGGCGCTCGCTCGGCGAACCGCGTCAGAGATCCTGCTCAAGCTCTCCTGGCTGATGACGGGTTGCGGCTCGAGATCTCGCACTGCGGCGAGCAGACGCTCGCGGAAGGCATCGTGGACATCTTCGAACACGACGAGTCGACTTGCCGAGGCACAGCGCTGCCCTGCGTTCGAGAACGCAGACGCCAGCGCCCAGCGAGCCGCCGAGTCGAGGTCGGCGTCATCGCAGACGACGAGAGCGTTCTTGCCGCCGAGCTCGAGACAGACCTTTGCCAGTCGCCGGCCCGCCGTCTCGTTGATCCAGCGCCCGGTCGCAGCGGACCCGGTAAAGCTGACGAGATCGACCTCGGGGTGATCGACGAGCGGGGCTCCAGCGTCCGA